>TARA_R110002020_G_scaffold8674_5_pt1 | contig 97876 bp, 96 predicted proteins | sample TARA_R110002020 | Tara Oceans TARA_R110002020 (sample SAMEA4396489) | marine metagenome | biome: Westerlies Biome; feature: [MES] marine water layer (ENVO:01000295) within the mesopelagic zone...; material: water (ENVO:00002006), including particulate matter (ENVO:01000060) such...
AGGCTCATTAAATGCATTAGGATCTCCATTATCGTCATCTCCACTACAGGAAACAAGAACAAAACAAAGACTTAAAATAGATAGGATTGATTTCATTTTTTTATTTAAATTTTGGATAAATGTAACGTAGTAGCTACTACTTTTAATAGTATTTAACCGCCTTTAACAAGCCGATGTTAAGGAACTATAAAATATCATTAAAGTATTGGCCTAGAATTTGTATTTTCAACTCCTATATGAGACTATTTATTCTATTATTTTTAGCGTTTTGCTTTTCCACTTATGCTCAAGACATTGCTGTAAAAGCAATTAGCAAAACTACCGTAGAGACAGATACTTTTGTTGGTGTAGATGAGTACAAGAGTTTATACCACATTAAGGATAATATTTTTTACAAAAAAGAAAGCGGAAAAACATACCAGTTTAATGATTTTCAATTGGGTGATCTTACACACGCAGATATATTAAACCCTCTTAAAATTGTATTGTTTTATGAGGATACAAACACCACTGTAATTTTAGACAATACACTGTCTGAAATTAAACGAATTAATTTTAATCAGATTAATGAATTTAGAAACATACAATTTGCAACAACAGGCATAGATAGAAATCTATGGGTATTTAATCTTGACTTACAACAGTTAGAACTTTATGATTATAATAGAGATGAAATTGTAGCTAATACACAACCAATTTCTGAAACTATAGAACTTCAAAAATCTAATTATAATTTTTGCTGGTTACTCACAAAATCTGGAATCCAGAAATATAATATTTATGGCAGCTTGATGAGCGATTTTAAATTGCAGGACGTTATTACCTTTACTGAAAAAAATGGAAACCTAGTAATTGCAAATACTACGTCTTTATATTATCTAAAAAAAGGGAACACAGAATTTCAGCTCATAAAGCTCCCAAAAATTGATGTTAAACAGTTGTTTTTGGATATTGAAAACCTCTATCTTTACGATGGTGAAACACTTCATCATTACCAATTACAACTACCAAAAAACTAGACCATTATGCACGTTGCCATTGCCGGAAACATTGGTGCTGGAAAGACCACGCTCACAAAACTACTTGCCAAACACTATAATTGGGAACCAGAGTTTGAAGATGTTTTAGACAATCCTTACTTAGAGGATTTTTATAACAAAATGGCCAGATGGTCTTTTAACCTTCAGATCTATTTTTTAAACAGTAGGTTTAGACAGGTTTTAGATATAAGAAAACATGGTAAAGATGTAATTCAGGATCGTACAATTTATGAAGACGCTTACATTTTTGCTCCCAACTTACATGCCATGGGATTAATGACAAATCGTGATTTTGAAAACTACAAATCACTTTTTGAGTTAATGGAGAGTGTTACAAAGGCACCAGATTTATTAATTTATCTGCGTAGTAGCATCCCTAATTTAGTAGGCCAAATACATAAGCGTGGTCGTGATTACGAGAACACCATTTCAATAGACTATCTAAGCAGACTCAATGAGCGCTATGAAGCTTGGATACACGATTATGACAAAGGGAACCTACTTGTTATAGATGTAGATGATATTGACTTTGTTAATAGTCCTGAAGATTTAGGTGGCATCATAAATAAAATAGACGCACAAATTAATGGCTTATTTTAAACAATAGACACAAATGAAATATTTTATAAGCCTTATATTAATTTGCAGTAGCTTTTTTGTAAGTTCTCAAACCATTGAGGATGCATTATCAACTGAGACTAAATTTTATAATGCTGTTGATAAATGGGTAGCTTTTCCTAGCCAAAAGAATGATTCTACCGCTGTATATGGATTTATATATATTGATGAGCATGCAGGGTTTACTTTTAGGATGATTGGGGATTTTAAGATTGTAGACGGCGACTTCAAAAATATCCCAAATGATATTTATAAAACTACAATCTTTGCATCTAGACTATCTAAAAACTCCCGTTTATTTGCTCTTTTAAATGAAGAACAACAAAATCAGTTAAATTTACCTGTAACTCCAGACTGGCTCTCTGTATATAAATTACAAGCAGGTGATGTTTCATATCTCACAAATATTGGCAATAAATATAACGCAGTTGGAGCATCTCAAAATGCACTTGAGCCACTATTAAAAGCCTATGCCATAGAACCACATTTTGAAGGTTTAGAATTTGAACTTGGTTATGCTTATAATGCTTTATTCCAGTTCGAAAAATCAATTCCTATTTTAGAAAAAGCAATAAAGTATGATACTAGTAATGAGTTATTATACAAAGAACTCGGTTTTGCATTTTTAAATCTAGAAGATATTGAAAAGGCTAAAGATGTTTATGTTAAAGGCATTTCAATTGCTTTAAGTGAAAATAACAAAATAGAAATGGCCTTTAATCTTACTTATGGCTACTATAAACAAATGGATAAAAGCAATTTTAATTTATGGGCGAAGAAAGTAAGGGAGATGGTCAAACAAGATTCACCATATATTGCATATTTAGTTCAAATGGAAGAACAATGGCCGGAATAACATTGATAACTAGAAAAATAAAAACATAGTTGATTAAAAACTTAACTAATTAACCTCAATTTCCTTGCGTGCTCTAATACTTCTTTAGATTCTTGAAATAACAACACTGGTACGTTAGTGTAATCTTTAATGAGACGTTGTATACGCAACATTCTTTTTTTATGATTTACGGTTCTTATATAAATGGCTTTTATCCTATCTGGATAATGCTTGACAATATCTAGGTAAATATCGATGTCATGTTCTCCAGCGTCACCAATTAAGACAAACTTTTTGTTAGGATAAGTTTTAATTATATTTTTTATCTCGTGTTCTTTATGAGATACTTTTCGTTTTTTAGTTTTATCAAATGGTGTTCTAAAATCTCTTAAAAGAATTGGCCCTTTAGGGAAGTTATTATGCTTTAAGAAATACTCTAAATACCTATAAAGATTCCACGGGCTGTTACTTACATAAAAAATTGGATTTGCCTCTTCTCCACTTATACCTTGATGTAGTTTAGAATAAATAGTAGCTGCGCCAGCAAATGCCATTCGGTTTTCTGCGTGTTTAAATAGTGAATTTACAAGCACTTTCCATTTTAACTTTGAAACTACACCAGTTTCCAACAGGGTATCATCTATATCACTTATAACACCAAATTTTGATGATTCTGAAGGTATGAGCATCTCTCCTGGAAATCTATTTTCAAGATTAATGAGCTTATCCTTAAACACATCATACGCTATTTCATAGTTTAACCAACCTTCTTCATTAATGCTATCTGTAAGATCATTTGTCTGCTCATCTACCAAATAATAACCTTCGCTATTGGTATCTGAGTACAACACCTGTTCATTTGGTAGTTGAATTTTTAATGTCTCATGCCTTACCTCATCAGTTTCAAAACGTTTCCAAGTATTTATTAAGAGACTGAAAAATCCTTTTTTAGATAAATTTATTGATTCGTCTTCGAGTGCTCTTCCTCTTAAATATAAATGAGTTTTAGTACCGTAACTCTGAAACGCTATAATTTGAAGTGGGTCTTTTTTAAACATGCAATGAAGATAATTAGTCTATAGCATTACCAGCGAGTCTTTAAGAAAGCTATAATACAACTTTGATAAATTTTTTACATTTTACTACTAAAAAAACCGGTTGTTACATATAGTAACAACCGGCTATTAATTTAATTATAGTGTGTAATTACTCTTTATCTTTCACCTTAATCTTAATACCATCTACATCTTTTAATTGAGAGCGTACTTCTTCTTCTGTACCTCTAAAAGATTTCTCTTCGATAGTTGTTTCTCCATTTACTGTCCTTCTAATTTCAACGTTAGCAACAACTTCACCGGTAGCGTCATTTTTTACCATCTCCACTACAGTTTCAGTTTTGTTATTAAGGTCTTGAGTGCCTTCAATAATAACGTTCTCACTAACCTCAATAGTTTCAACTTCATCTATATCAGTTTCAGCTGAATGACCGCCTAATATAGGTGCTATCACTAATCCTATAAGACATGTTAGCTTTATTAATATGTTCATTGAAGGACCAGAAGTATCTTTGAAAGGATCTCCAACAGTATCTCCAGTAACTGCTGCTTTATGAGCATCACTCCCTTTGTAGGTCATTTTTCCATTAATCATCACACCAGCTTCAAAAGATTTCTTAGCATTATCCCAAGCACCACCAGCATTGTTTTGGAAAATTGCCCAAAGCACGCCACTAACTGTAACACCTGCCATATAACCTCCAAGCATTTCTGCAATAGCTAAAGTGCTCATTCCAAAAAGCATTGGCACGAAAGCAATAATAAGTGGAAAGCCAATAGTTAATAAACCTGGCAACATCATTTCTTTTAAAGAAGCCTGAGTAGAAATTTCGACACATTTATCATATTGTGGTTTTCCTGTACCTTCCATGATTCCTGGAATGTCTCTAAACTGTCTGCGTACTTCTTGTACCATTTGCATAGCTGCTTTTCCTACGGCATTCATAGCCAAGGCAGAAAATACAACTGGAACCATACCTCCTACAAACAACATTGCTAAAACCGGAGCTTTAAAAATGTTTATACCATCAATTCCTGTAAAAGTTACATAGGCCGCAAAAAGTGCTAATGAAGTTAATGCTGCAGAAGCAATAGCAAAACCTTTTCCTGTTGCTGCCGTTGTATTACCAACAGAGTCTAAAATGTCTGTACGCTCACGTACTATTGGTTCTTGCTCACTCATCTCTGCAATACCACCAGCATTGTCTGATATTGGTCCAAATGCATCAATTGCTAATTGCATAGCCGTTGTTGCCATCATTGCTGAAGCGGCTAATGCCACACCATAAAATCCTGCAAAGGCATATGACGCCCAAATGGCACCAGCAAATAACAATACAGATGGGAATGTAGAAATCATACCCGTTGCTAATCCTGCAATAATATTTGTTCCTGCACCTGTGCTAGACTGTTGTACTATTTTTAATATTGGTTTTTTACCAAGACCTGTATAAAATTCTGTTACAGAAGAGATAACTGCACCTACGAAAAGACCTACTAAGGTTGCATAAAACACACGCATAGACGAAATATCTTGAAGACCTTCTCCAAAGAATTCCATTTTCATAGTTTCTGGCAACATCCAAGTCACTAATGCAAAACAAGAAATAGCCACCAATATAATTGACACCCAATTTCCTAAGTTTAACGCGCCCATAACTTTATCTTCTTTAGCCTCATTGCTGTTAATTTTAACCAGCATAGTACCAATGATAGAAATGATAATACCAACACCTGCTATTGCCATTGGTAAGAGAATTGGGCCAATACCACCAAAAGCATCTGTAATAGCGCCACCCATATCTTTTATCACATAGTTACCAAGAACCATTGCAGCTAGAACTGTTGCTACGTAAGACCCGAATAAATCTGCTCCCATTCCTGCAACATCTCCAACATTATCTCCAACGTTATCTGCTATTGTAGCAGGATTACGAGGATCATCTTCTGGAATACCAGCTTCTACCTTACCAACTAAATCTGCACCAACATCTGCTGCTTTAGTATAGATACCACCACCAACACGAGCAAAAAGTGCAATAGACTCTGCACCTAATGAAAATCCTGCTAAGGTTTCTAATACTATTGTCATATCCATAGTATTGGTCCAAGAAGCGCCCATAAACGTATGGAAGAAAATGATAAAAAATGCTGTTAATCCTAACACTGCTAAACCGGCTACACCTAATCCCATTACAGTACCACCACCAAAAGATATCTTAAGAGCTTGAGGCAAACTTGTTTTTGCTGCCTGCGTAGTTCTTACATTGGTTTTAGTAGCGATTTTCATACCTATATTTCCTGCGAAAGCAGAAAAGACTGCTCCAAATATAAATGCAACTACAATTAACCAATGGGTAGTAGGTACAACAATTGAAACTATAGCGAGCAGAACACTTACTACAACAACAAAAATTGTAAGTAATTTGTACTCTGCGCTAAGAAATGCTAGTGCACCTTCGTAGATATGGTCTGAAATTTCTTTCATCTTACCATCTCCAGCGTTTTGTTTCATTACCCAAGATTGTTTAACCCACATGTAGATTAAACCTAAAACTGCCATTGCAATTGGCATGTAAATCATAAATGACTCCATAATATATTTGATTAGTTATTTTTAAGAAAATCAAATGTAAGACAATGACATAAATAAAAAAAGCAATAATTTTTTGAGAATTATTGCTTTTTTTAACCGGTAATAAATGAATTATTTATTTTATACTAACTTCCTCTGCAGGAATATCACTTTCTTGATATCTTATGATACATTTAGAAACAATTTCTTTTGCTTCATTAACGTCTCCCCAACCACCAACATCTACTTTCTTCTCTTCTAAATCTTTATATACTTGGAAAAAATGCTCAATCTCCTTTATTAAGTGAGGATTAAGTTCATTTAGATCATTTACATTGTTTGCAATAGGATCACTTATTGGAACACAGATAACTTTCTCATCTGGTCCTTTTTCATCTGCCATATGAAAAACTCCAATTGGCTTAACCTCTATAACACAACCAGGAAATGTTGGCTCTGTTACAAGCACCAATACATCTAAAGGATCTCCATCTAATGCTAATGTTTCTGGCATAAAACCGTAATCTGCAGGATACATCATAGATGAAAATATCATACGATCGTAACGAATTTTCTTTAATTGAAAATCGTATTCATATTTGTTTCTGCTTCCTTTTGGAATTTCGATAAGCACATCGAAAGTTTTAATCTTACTTGCTGTCATTATGTTTTGTTTATAAACTTCGTCATTTTTGGGGGTGCAAAAATACGCATTTGTTTCAGAAGTAAAATCATACTTACACTTTATTATTAGGTTAAATAATATCTAAGTTGCACTATGGCAAGTGTATTGAGATGTTTTAGTTATGAAACTTCATATAATTTAGAAGACAATGCAAAGTTTATAAGTTCAGACATTGTATTCATATGTAGTTTCTTTTTAATATTCTTTTTATGAACCTCAACTGTATGAGCAGAGATATTTAAATTATCTCCTGTTTCTTTTGCAGTTTTCCCAGATGCCAATACAATTAGCACTTGTTTTTCTCGCTTGGTAAGCTCCTCTATTTGTTCAGAATAACGAGCCACTTCCTCAATACCTTCGACTTCTTTCTTGTAATTAAGCATAGCAAGATCTATAGTTACTTTTAGCTGCACCTCATCAAACGGTTTAAGAAGGTATGCGAATGGCAGTACTTTTTTTGCTTTATTTATAATGTCTTGATCGCTATATGCTGTCAGAAACACCACAGGTATACTTTTTATTTCTTTTAGTTGTGACGCTACATCTATTCCATCTTTTTCCTCATTCAAGTTTATATCTGTAAGTAAAAGTTGATAGTCGTTGACAGAAAACAACTCATAGGCTTGCTTAAAATTCTTAGCAGTATCTACTTTAATCTTGGCGTACTTCTCTAAGGTTATCTTAATATCCTTTGCTATAATAAACTCATCTTCAACCAGAAGAATTCTTTTAATGTTTTCCATTATTTACAATCTATTTTAATGCTATTTACAACACCGTTATCGGTATTGGTTTCTAGGGCTCCATCCAATTGCGATACCATATCTGAAACCAATCCTACGCCCAAAGAGCTCGATTTAATTTCATCTAAGGTATATCCGCAACCATTATCTTCTAGTGTAATGAGTAATGTATGGTTTATTTTTTCACAAGAAATTTTCAAGTAGTTATCCTTATTATATGTTTTAAAGGCATATTTAAAGGTATTTGTAACCAGCTCGTTGAGTATTAACCCCAATAAGGTAGTATTAACTTCACAAAATCCTGTTCGCTTTAAGTTATAAATTATTTCGAACTTCATCAAACCGTCATCTGCTAAAAGCTGAAGTATTCTTGGCACAAACTCTTCAATAAACTTTTTAACGTTTATCTTTTTCTGGTCTATTTGAATTTCATTCTGAATATAAGCAATAGCTAAAATTCTATTTTTAGCTATTAACAAACTATCCTTTGCTTGGCTATCAACCGTGGCAGATTGTATATTTAATAAACTGGAAATTATCTGAAGATTGTTTTTTACTCTATGATTTAGCTCCTTCATAAGAAAGCTAATATTATCCTTTTGTTGAGAGGTTTTTTTATTGGCTTTTTCTAAAGCTTTATTTTTAAGCAATAAGTCTTGAGTGCGCTGATCTACCAACTTAGAAAGTTTTTCCTTATCTCTCTTTAAAGCATTAGTTTCTCTTAATACTATATACACACCCATTGCAAAAATGCATAAGACAAGCAGTATTTTAAAAACTATAGTTTGGTACCATAATGGCTTAACAACTATGTTTAACACCTTAGGATCGCTCCATTGTCCTGTCATTTGTGAAGCAGACACATAAAATGTATACTCTCCAGGATTTAAGTTTGTATACGTAGCGTTTTGACGTTGCGTAGACGGACTCCAACTTTCATCAAAATTATCAAGCTTGTACCTGTAAAATGTTTTTTCTGGATTTAAATAACTTAATGATGAAAAATTAAGTGTGATTACATTTTCATCACTTTTAAAATATAAGGTGTCATTATTTCTCAGAGTAGATTCTATTGGAGTGTTAAATAACTCGACAGATTCAAAATATACTTTAGGTTGGTATGGGTAATCCTTAATTTGAGATGGCTGAAACTTATTAAAACCATCTATACCTCCAAAGTAAAAATAGCCGTCTTTATCCTTATAGCCAGACTTCCCATTAAACTCATTATTTTGCAAACCATCTTCACTCGTATAATTTTTAAACTCTTTAGTTTTGGGGTTTAAAACTGATATTCCCTTATTAGTAGAAACCCAAACATTATTAGCCTCATCGATTAATAAGCTATAAACAAAATCATTAGGAAATCCTTTTTGCTTTATAAACTTTTCTGTCTGTAAGGTCCTTGTGTTTAGCTTTGTGATTCCAGAACTGGTACCTATCCAAATAAAACCATTATTATCTTCATTAATTGCAAAGATTCTATTACTAGTCAAGCTCTTTTCCTTAGCAGCAGTTTCGGTAAAATGATGCTCAAACTCTAAGCTACTATTTAATTTATAAAGACCTTCATCTGTACCTAACCATAAATTACCTTTACTATCCTTAAGTGAAATTCTTGCTCTGTTTATTCGCTTACCATTTATTAATATAGGTGTAAATGTTTCTGTCTCCGTATTAAATTCAGAAATTCCGCCAGTCCAGGTACATAGCCATAACTTGTTATTCGGCATTGGTATTATTTCTAATACCTCATTATCGGGCAACGTGTTTTCTTTATAAGGATGTTTTAAATACTGCTTAAACCTATCTTCTGAAGGTATGTACTTTAAAAGTCCATCAAAAATACCTCCAGCCCAAAGTGTATTATTTTCATCTTTGGCAAACGCATAAATTATGTTTGCATTTTTATGTTTATATAATTTATAAGTGTTCTTGTAGGTGTTATGTTTTACAACTCCAAATGAGCTTCCCAACCATAATAATGAATCTGTATCCTTATAAAAAGGAAAAATATTAATGTTAGTAGACTTTAATACATCATTTAAACGAACTCTATTGGTTTCAAATTTTTTCTGAAAACTATTATAATGTACTACACCATCTCCTTCTGTACCAAACCAAGTATTTCCATTTTCATCTGAAACAATCTCATTGGCTGTAAAAGGCTTATAAATCTTTTTTGAAGTGTCTTTTACGATATAGGAAGTTACGCCGTTATCTACATTGAACTCTAACAACTTAACCTGAGTTGCAATAAAAAATGTGCCTTCAGATTTTTTTGAGATATGGTTTACAGAAACACCATCTACATATTTCTTTAGTGATTTAAATTGCTTGTCTACTGTATAAATTCCCGTTATGGTACCAATTAAAAAACCACCTGCCAAAGCTTCAATTTGAGTGATAAGTTCTAAACCTTCAATTTTAAATGGTTTAACTATACCTGTTTTTATATTAAACACTAGTGGACCAGAAGCCGATGTCGTAAATACGTACTCTGTCTCATTAATAGCATCTACATCTAGTACTCGACTTTCTCGGGAGTTAGTTGGCAGCTTTACTATTACCTCGCGTTTAGTTTTAGTATTGTAAACAGTTGCATAATTTTTAAATGAAAACAGTAAGAAGTCTTCATTTAACGGAAAGATACCATAGCTTATACCTAGGTTAAGGTTTTTATTATTTTTCTTTAAAGCAAAGAATGTATTTTTTGAGAGTTGATATCCTAAAATACCTTTGGTGTTAGAGGCTATCCAAAGCGTATCTCCTTTTGCGTATAAACCTCTTATGTGATCGTCTTGAATAGAGTTAGAATCATTAGGGCTTGCAGTGAACAGTTTAAATTCATAGCCATTAAATCTATGAAGACCATCTTCTGTTCCTACCCATAAAAATCCGTTTTCATCTTGAGTAAGTGCGTTAGCATTTAATTGCACCAAGCCTTTATCTTGACCTAAGTGATTAACCATTAAAGTATCACTTAATATTTGAGAGACTCCTGTTTGGCAATGCATAAAAACACAAAGGCCAACTACAATTATTTTAAATATGCTGTAAGGAAACTTCAACTAAATTAAGGTAATGCTTAACATCATCGCTAATATAGTTGATTTATAAGTAATTATCTTCTAAATGCAGAAATTATAGCCCTATATAAGGCCTCTGTGGCGCTCTCTTGCTAAAAGAGTGTTTTTCAGCAACATAGCAATTGTCATTGGTCCTACACCACCAGGAACAGGTGTAATAAAGCTTGCTTTTTTGCTAACATTTTCAAAATCTACATCGCCAGTAAGGTAATATCCACGTTTTTTTGTTTCATCTGGAACACGTGTAATCCCTACATCAATTACCACAGCATCGTCTTTTACCATTTCTGCTTTTAAGAAGCCAGGCACGCCTAATGCTGTAATTATGATATCTGCTTGAGATGTAATTTGAGTAATATTTTTTGTGCGGCTATGTGTTAATGTTACAGTTGAGTTTCCTGGAAATCCTTTTCTACCCATTAGGATACTCATAGGTCTTCCAACAATATGACTACGACCAATAACAACGGTATGTTTTCCGCTTGTCTCTACCTCATAACGCTCTAACAGCTCTAAGATACCAAATGGCGTTGCAGGAATAAACGTTGTCATATCCAGCGCCATACGTCCAAAGTTTGTAGGGTGAAAACCATCTACATCTTTATCTGGATCTACCGCCATTAGCACTTTTTGTGTATCTATTTGTTTTGGTAACGGTAATTGCACTATAAACCCATCTATATCTGAGTTTTCATTAAGTTCTTTTATCTTTTTAAGCAATTCTGTCTCACTAGTTGTGGACGGCATTCTTACCATTGTTGACTCAAAACCTACACGCTCACAAGACTTAACCTTGCTATTTACATACGTTAAACTTGCACCATCGTTACCAACAATAATAGCTGCCAAATGAGGAACTTTTTCATTATTAGCCTTCATTTTATTAACTTCTTCAGTTATCTCTAACTTAATTTTTTCTGAAGTTGCTTTACCGTCTAGTATGGTCATTATATTTGGTTTATGTAGTAACTATGTGTAAACTATAACTCTTATTAATAGTACTTATTTAGGTTATTAATGAAACAACTGTAGGACAAGCTTAACGCATTTTACCCATCATTTGCATCATTTTCTTTCCGCCACCACCTTGCATCATCTTCATCATTTTACTCATTTGAGTAAACTGCTTTAACAGTTGATTTACTTCCTGAACACTAGTTCCAGAACCTTTAGCAACACGCTTTTTTCTACTAGAGTTTATAATACTTGGATTTGAGCGTTCTTCTGGTGTCATAGAATGTATTATAGCTTCAATACCTTTAAAAGCATCATCATCTATATCAATATCCTTCATCATTTTTCCAGCTCCAGGAATCATTCCCATAAGATCTTTCATAGACCCCATTTTCTTAACCTGTTGTATTTGCTTTAGGAAATCATCAAATCCAAATTGATTTTTAGCAATTTTCTTCTGTAGTTTCCTAGCTTCTTCTTCGTCATATTGTTCTTGTGCACGTTCAACAAGAGACACAACATCTCCCATTCCCAAGATACGATCTGCCATACGAGATGGATAGAAAACATCGATAGCATCCATCTTTTCTCCTGTACCAATAAATTTTATTGGTTTATCTACAACAGATTTAATTGAGATTGCAGCACCACCACGTGTATCACCATCTAATTTAGTAAGGATTACACCATCAAAATTTAAGGTATCATTAAACGCTTTTGCAGTATTTACAGCATCTTGACCTGTCATAGAGTCGACCACAAATAATGTTTCTTGTGGCTGTATAGCTTTATGAATGTTAGAGATTTCTGTCATCATCGCTTCATCTACAGCTAAACGACCTGCGGTATCAATAATCACAACATTATGACCATTTTGTTTAGCGTGCGCTATTGCAGCTTTAGAAATGGCAACAGGATCTTGGTTTCCTTCATCACTAAACACCTCAACACCAATTTGCTCACCTACGACGTGTAATTGATTTATTGCTGCTGGACGATAAATATCACAAGCAACTAATAAAGGTTTCTTTGTCTTTTTATTCTTAAGGAAGTTTGCTAGCTTACCGGAAAAGGTGGTTTTACCAGAACCTTGTAAACCAGACATAAGAATTATGCTTGGATTACCAGAAAGGTTTATACCTTCTACCTCACCACCCATAAGTTCAGTTAGCTCATCTTTTACAAGCTTAACCATTAATTGGCCTGGCTTAAGGTCTTTTAATACACCTTGTCCTAATGCCTTTTCTTTTACCGTAGAGGTAAACTCTTTGGCTATTTTATAGTTAACATCGGCATCAACTAAAGCACGACGTACTTCTTTTAATGTTTCTGCAACGTTTACTTCTGTAATTTGGCCGTGTCCTTTTAGGACGTGAAGGGCTTTATCTAACTTATCACTTAAACTATCGAACATATTCGGTCTTCCTTGAAATTTTTAGAGTGCAAATTTAGGGAAACCCATTAAGATTGTAAAGTTTTTAAGTCGTCATATTATTGACAAACATTAAACTATAGCCATTTAATTGAAAAATTAATATGCTTGAGCAAAAGTTACCAATTCTTAAACCTTTTTAATTTGAAATAAATTAATAAAAAAAGGAGACTACATTCTTACAGGAACCTGTATTCCCAATAAGCTAAAAGCATCTTTAATTAGTTCAGAAACTTTAAAAGACAATGCTACCCTAAAGGTTTTTAGCACTTCATCATCTGTTCCTAAAATTGTAACATTTTGATAGAAGGAATTAAACTCCTTAACCAAATCATAAGTGTAATTTGCAATTAATGCAGGACTGTGTTGTTGCGCCGCCTGCTGAATAACTTCAGGGAATTGTAACATTATTTTTAACAACTCCTTTTCCTTAGGGTGTAAACTCTTAGGAGTTTCTGCAACAGGAGCGTTTGTATCTAGCTTAGATTTTCTTAGGATAGATTGTATTCTGGCATAGGTGTATTGTATAAACGGACCTGTATTACCTTGAAAATCGACTGATTCTTCTGGGTTAAATAAAATTCGTTTTTTAGGATCTACCTTTAATATGTAATATTTTAATGCACCTAAGCCTATTGTTTTGTAAAGTTCTTCTTTTTCTTCTGTAGAGTAACCATCTAGCTTTCCTAAATCTTCAGATAAGGTTTTAGCAGTTAGCGTCATATCCACCATAAGATCATCTGCATCTACAACAGTTCCTTCACGAGATTTCATCTTTCCGCTAGGCAAATCGACCATACCATAACTTAGGTGGTACAGGTACTCTGCCCAAGAATATCCTAATTTCTGTAAGATTAAAAAGAGAACCTTAAAGTGATAATCTTGCTCATTACCTACTGTATAAATCATACCTCCTACATCTGGGTAATCTTTAACACGCTGTACTGCTGTTCCCAAATCTTGAGTCATATACACTGCAGTACCATCACTTCGTAATACAAGCTTTTCATCTAAACCATCTTCCGTAAGGTCACACCATACAGAACCATCTTCTTTCTTAAAAAACACACCTTTCTCTAAGCCTGTTTCTATAATATCTTTACCTAAAAGGTAAGTGTCACTTTCATAATAATACGTGTCAAAATCTACACCTAAATTAGTATAGGTTTCCTCGAAGCCTTTGTACACCCAACCGTTCATCATTTTCCAAAGATTTACTACATCTTCATCTCCTGCTTCCCACTGTTTAAGCATAGCTTGTGCTTCCAACAACAACGGTGCTTGTGTTTTCGCTTCTTTTTCTTCAGTGCCAGATGCTACAATCTCAGCTACTTGTTTCTTATATTCTTTATCAAACCTCACATAATAATTTCCAACTAACTTATCTCCTTTAAGGCCTGTACTTTCTGGCGTTTCTCCTTCACCAAATTTCTGCCAAGCCAACATACTTTTACAAATGTGTATGCCACGATCGTTTATAATTTGAGTTTTATAAACGTTCTTACCAGAAGCTTTTAATATTTCAGAAACAGAATATCCTAACAGATTATTTCTTATGTGCCCTAAATGAAGTGGTTTATTTGTGTTAGGTGAAGAATACTCTACCATTACAGCATCTCCTTCAGCTTTCTTAAATCCAAAATGTTTTTCTGAAAGTATCTCTTGAAAAGCAGCATTGTAATATAAATCTGATATTACAATATTTAAAAACCCTTTTACAACATTAAATGCCGAAACCTCTTCAACGTGTTCAACTAAATAGTCTCCAATTTGATTACCAATTTGGACAGGATTGCCTTTTACAACACGTAACATAGGAAACACCACAACAGTAATATCGCCTTCAAACTCCTTTCTGGTAGCCTGAAATTCAACTGATTCTAATGTTGCATCATATAAAGATGATACTGCGTTTGTAACGTGAAGGTTTAAAGTCTCTTGAAGTGTCATTTACTTAGGGTTTTTCCGTTTGCAAAGATAGTATTTTCAGAAGGTTGAAAATATAAAGCTTAAACAGATTTTAAGAATTGGTAGATAATAGAAACTTTAGTTCAACTTTAAAATTTGTTTCATCATAATTAACGTGTTACTAATTATCTTTACGAGACTATGCTAAGAAACATTTCGTATAACAATCCTAAGATTAAAAAGGAAATTGAAGCCGCTATTGGTAAACCATTTACATTATCACAACGCTTTAAAATGAACGGCATAGGTTCTTCTAAGCTATGGATTACAGCGACCAGCATTGAAATTCACAACTTACTCATATTAGACAAATACAATAATGTATGTAATATAGAGATGAGACCTAACGGTATTATTATTGGATTTAGAAGCTTGTTAGAATCTTACGGCTTAATTATACCGTATTGGAAACTTAAGATTTACAAAGGCAAAGCAGAAGAATACAGTTTATACTGCGACAAACATTTTATAAAAATTAGAGCCAAGAAGGACGACAAAAGCACCCATAAGTTTATTAAGAAAGTCATTAACTACAAAGCAGATCACCTACCTTCACAGATAGACGATTTATAGTTAGCGTTTTCTAAATGCAATACCACCAATTAGTGCTAAAATACCTAAGCCAATCATAGCATAAGATTGTGTGTTATCTCCTTGTGCCTGAACTTGCAATGGACCAGCATCTAAAGAAACTTCTGGAGTTATGGCTGTATATAAACCGTATCCTATTAAAACGACTCCAGCAATTAAAAGCACAAATTTAAGCGTATTATTCATTATAAAAATCTTAGGTATTGTTTTATACCAAGATACGTATTTATTGTGTAACTTCTTTTAAAATTATCACCATGAAAATATTATTAACAGGCGCCAACGGCTACATTGGCATGCGATTGCTACCTCTACTCTTAGAAAAAGGACATGATATTACGTGTGCCGTAAGAGACAAAAGCAGGTTGTCTGTTGATAAAGAGACGCTTAAACAAATTAAGATTGTAGAAGTAGATTTTTTAGAAGAGGTTAACACATCAGAATTTCCACAAAATTTTGATGCTGCCTACTATTTAATACATTCTATGTCTGCCTCTACCTCAGATTTTGATGAACAAGAAGCTAAATCTGCAGAGCATTTTAATGCATATATGGCTTACGCAAATGTTACGCAAGTAATTTATTTAAGTGGAATTGTTAATGAGGAAAACTTATCCAAACACCTAGAGTCTAGAAAACAGGTTGAAAATACATTATATAAAGGTGATTTTAACCTAACTGTTTTGAGAGCTGCAATTATTGTTGGCTCAGGTAGTTCTTCGTTTGAGATTATAAGAGATTTATGTGAAAAACTTCCTCTAATGGTAACACCTAGTTATATTAATAAACTCTTAAAGGTATTGTATTTATTGACTTTAAATAAATTATATTAAAATAGGTACAACATAGGTATAACATTTTCAACCTTATAAATAAGTGATCTATAAGCACAAAAAAACCGCTTCTAAATTAATAGAAACGGTTTTCAATATGTATTTAAACTTAAAGTTATTAAGCTGCCGTACCAGAGCCTAAATACACACTATTCGATACTTGTGTACCATCAGCAGAAACAAACGCCATAAATAGCTCTACTGTATCTCCTGCATAAGTTCCTGGTATGGTAACGACTTGAGAACCTACAGTTCTATCAGCACCATCAAGTATAGAAATTGATTCTTTCTTACTTGGATTATAAACCAATACCATTGCTTTATCCGTTGCATTTGCATTTCCTTCTGCTGAGTTATCACCCCATCCAAAAGAGACTTGTCCTGCATTGGTTAAATCCGTTGTACCATTTAAAACACCAGACAAACCACCTCTGCTTAATAAAGCTAAAGAATAATCAATCGTAAAGTTAGGCGCAATACCGCCTACTGCATTATTTAACACATAAGACATCGCAGCATTAAATTCTGTTTTCTTAGTTGCAAATGACTTATAACCGATTTTTATAAAATCTTTAGTCGCTTGCAAATACTCCAATGTAATAGTAAATTTATTACGCTGATTCACTTGTCCTTCTGTTCGAGGATTCGCCACACTTGCTGGCTTAATTCTGATATAGTCGATACCTTTCCAACTACCTCCAATAATACTTCCTACCTTACCCGATAAGCTTCCTAAAATACCCTGTGGAATTTTTCCCATCTTTATTACAATTTAAAATTAATATTTGTTCGGATTTGGTACGGACTTGATATTGCTTTTAAACTTTGTTTACTCTTCTAATATAACGAAAATTATGCCATTTTGTTACTGTTTTAGCGTATTACGATGCCTTTGCATTAAGCTTCTTTAGTTTGCATTAACTTAAAGCAATTGCGTATATATAACACCTTTAAAACTGCCATTTTATCAATGACATTTTGTAACTCTTTTTCTTTTTTATTGATAACCTCAACAGCTTTAATATGTTTTTGCATTATATCGTCTGTATTGCCATTTGATTTTAAACTGCTTTTAAGCGTTTTTCTGCAATCATCTATTGAGATAAACGGAATAACACTTCCTTTTAAATAATAAGCGTAAAAACCGCCTATTTGTAACATCATAGATAAATGATACAGCGTGTTTTTTTTCTTTTCGGTTGAAGTAGTAACTACAAAACAGTTAGGACAAGGATTTGAGAGCGGTTTTCCGCTGTTTAGACCTTTGTTTAGGATGAAAAAATGAGGTTTTGAGTAAGTTTTTCCTGCTCGATGTGTTTTCAGTTCAAAAGTTGACATAGCTATCCAATTTAAAATTGCTTCGCTACGCTTCGCACCATTATTTTTTTTGAAAAGAAAAAAAGATAGCCGCTATTGTTGTGGCGTGGATGAGGCTGTCAAGGTTTTTGGATAAAAGTTTTTTGAGTTAAAATGTTTAATGAAATAGAAGATATATTTTGAAAAAAGTTTTATTCAAAACCCGTAGGGCTTGACCTTTATAGCCTTGTGCGGCTGGCAGAGGAAGCCACATATATTTGCTACCTTTTTTTATTTTTACTTCAATTGATTCTTTTTTAGTGTATCTATAATTTCTTGCTTGTTGTAGTATATTCTATGCCCTAAACCATAACTAATAATCCTCCCTTTATTTGTCCAATTCCAAAGTGTTGTTAAATTAATCTTCAAAAACTCTGCTGTTTCTTTCCTTGTTAAATAGACATCGTTTTCTTTAGTGTTTAAATCATCTAAATAGCCTTGTATTTTAACTAATAACTTATCGGCTACTTTATCGGCTAATTCATCGATAGATACTTCTGTGATTTGTACTGTTTTTGTTATCATTTTATTACATTTTTGATTCTATAATAAAACACTTTTAGGGGAATTAACACTTAAAAAAATAGGTTTTAATCTTTTACTGTGCGGTGGATGAAGCGTTTGTATGGGTATTGGTTTAAATAGTTGTTTGATAAAACAGCATTTAAATTAATACTTATACAGGACTTTTAGACGATAGCTTTTTGTTTTTTTGAGGCACGAGAAAAAGCAATATGCTATGGCGTAGTACAAATTTTCTTAAACCTATTTTTTTATATCCTATTTCTTGGGTGGTGGGGAAAAGTGGTCTTTAATATTTGTTAGTGAAATGAAACAAACAAAGACTTGAGGTAAGGAATACTTGGACTTAACGATGGTTTTGTGCAGTTGAATGAGATAACGGTTTCGGCTATGAGTAGTTGCGTGGTTTAGCACTTAACTTTGCAAGTACACACCAAACTGAAAATCCGTGAGGATTTTCAGAAGTAGGCGAGAACAAGCAATTACTTATAGCCATTGTTGGCAGTAGTGTTTATTTTGTCAGTCGTTTTGCTGTCATAAATCGGTCAGCTACATTGTCCCAATTGATAATTTCAAGAACTGTATCAACAAAATCGGCTCTTTTATTTTTGTATTTCAAATAATAGGCGTGTTCCCAAACATCAATCACCAAAATCGGAACAACTCCCCATTGTGTTAATTTTTGATGATTTTCGCATTGTAACAATGTCAAGCTATCCGAATAAGGTTGGTAACCCAAAATACCCCAACCGCTTCCTTCTACAGTTTTTGATATTTTCCCGATATAGCTTTTCAGTTTGTCAAATGAACCGAAATCCTTTTCTATCTGTTTTAAGAGTTCAGTTTTGGGTTCAGTTTTTTTATTCGTTAAGTTCGTCCAAAAGATGGAATGAAGCACGTGGCTTGAAAAGTGGTAAGCTAACTTTCGGGTCCACAAATCCACTTGGTCTAAATCGCCCGATTTTAGATGTTCCTTAATTTTAATCAAATCTGTGTTTGCCCCTTTTACTGCTCCACCGTGATGAAATTCAAAGTGCAGATGTAAGGTTTCTTCATCCATATGTGGCTCCAAAAAAGTTTTATTGTATGGAAGTGATTTTTGAATGAAATTTCCATTACTGTCCACTAATCTGTCAATTCCGTTTTCCGTTACATTTTGTGAAAAAACGTTGTTCATTGGTAGGATTGTCGCTCCACCTAAAATTGCCGTGTTTCTTAAAAATTCTTTTCTGTCCATATTTATACTTTTTTCAATTTATCTCGTTTTTCCACATTACTGCCAACTAGTTATATGGCATCTAATATACACTTTTTTGGGTATTATTATCGGGATAATAGGAAATTTTGTTCCCCTTTATCCGTCGTGCGTAAATGCTTTATGGCAAGATCCAATGGACTCTTGCCGTATTGTGTTTTAATGTAAGTGATATCGCTAACCCAAAGTTGTTCTGGCCGAGTAGGCACGTGGTCTTTCACCAGATTTTTATATTTTTTGTACATATGGTTTGAGTTTGTTGTAGTGATGTAATTTTTAGTTTTAGGAATCAAAAGGTTATTTAGTCTTAGGAATCGATAGAACTTGTCTCTACCTATTTTAATATCAGCGTTTATAAAGTCTTGTTTGAGTTCCGTATGTAGTTTAATACCACCAGTTTTCGAGCCTACTTGTTTGCGGTAGTCTTTAACCATCTTGATCATTTTTTGATGATCTATTTCTTTTTTTTGTTGTGTTTTGAGTCTTTTGTAGAAGGCTTGTTTAGATATCCCAAAACATCCATAGAGCCATTTTCTTTTATACGCTGTTTTTTCTTTTGCTCTATCTCTTTTGCTAATGTTTTGGGCAATGACTTTTTTGACATATCCACGCCTGTAATAAGTTCCATATCCGCGATAATGTCTTGTTGGAAGTCTTTTTGGAACTCCAGTTCTTCAATTTTTTCCTTTAACTTTTTAATTTCATCGTTTTTACTCATACCCGTATTTTGTTGTACTAAGGTACTGTATTTTCTTAACCAATAGGAAATAGTTGTTCTAGGAATATCATATTTTTTTGAAGCCTGGTTGTTGGATATCTGACCATTTAAGATTTGGTCAACGACTAAAAGTTTGGTCTCTAAAGTGGCTTTTTGGTAGCTTTTTTTTAGCCAGTGTTCATTTTGTGTTTTCATAAGTGACTGTAATTAATTGATTAATTTTTAGTCAACCTATTTCAGGAAAGTTCAGTGTCAAATGGCTACCAACTAATATTATTATCAATTAACCGAATCCTTAAAATGTTCGAATGTTTAATGTTTGTACAAAATGTGGTTATATGTTCGGATGTGAGCGTTGGAATAGCGGATATTTTACATAATAGCAGTTATAGCGACAAAAATATAATAAAACGCCGTAGGCAACCATTGAAAGGATTTTTGCTCCTATAACTTCTATTATGTAACATAGCTTTGGGTTGGTTTTTTGGCGTAATAGTTGTTTGAGCGTAGGCAATGGCTCTTTGCTTTTTATTGTACCTATTTAATAAAATAGATGCTTTTAAATAAAACAAGCAATGTGCCATTATAGCGTTGGGTACAAGTATTATGACATAAAACCAACTATGCTTTGGCGCGCGGAACAACACAAAAGACAGAGGATTTTGAGGTACGAAAAAACTGGGTTTTGTGTTGTGGGGAATTTATATGAAAAAGGTGAATTTAAGATATATCCTGAATCGTTTTTAGCACTACAGAAAAACATTGGTTTATTAATACTATATTGTTTTCAATTACATCTTTCTTTTCTGCATAGTATTTAACATTATCTTCAGTTGGAATATCATCAAAAAGACTTTCAAAATCTTCTAATTTAGAATCCAAAGTATCAATGCATTCACTATTTATATCAAACGTTTCAAAGATGTTTTTGATAAAACCTACTTGATGTATAACTTCGGTATTTAGTTTAGATAATGATTCAACACCAATTTTATCACTAATGGCAATTACTTTTGATAGATTATTAAATTCTATCCAGCAAGAATCAATTTTAGTTTCTAAATAAGTGTATCTATTTTGATTACGATTAATTTTCTTTTGAATAGTATCAGCAATATAAAGACCTACTAATAAGCCTAAAGCACCAAGAAGTAATCCGGGCACATCTAATTCTTTTTTAATTTCAAAATAATAAAACCTTGTAGCTATAAAACAAATTAAAACACCAATAAAAAAAGCTAACAATAAGCGCCATTTATTTTCTTTCCATTGCATAAACACCTTTTTTTATACGTTCAATATATTTAGGGACTTCATTTGATACAATAAGAAGCCTATGCCAAACTGCATCACCGCCAAACTCACCACCCAAAAGCCTAAAAGCCTCATTCAAGAAAGATGTCGTATAACCGTTAGATCCATCTAAAATGACTTTCAACTTTACGTCTTGAGCTAAAGCATCTTCATAACCTTTTTTTAATAATTTATCGTAAAATTCTTGACCTGAATAAGGACCATCATCATAAGTACGCCAACCTGGTGTCTTTGTGAAATTTTTAGGAATATCAATTACTATCATAGCTAAACAAAATATGCTGGTTTACAATTATTATTTACTCTCCAAAAATAATATGTACCTGAAAAAGGCACTTTTATTTCTTCAAATTTTTGTTTATCAAAATCCAAATAAACATTATTAGTAATAACTACTAAATTAGTGATTATATTGTCAGAATACAATTCATATATAGTAGGTAGACCTTCACCACGCCAAGGTAAACCTGTTTGAGATTCAATACCATTTTTGTAGGCATTTTCTAAAACTTTTGAGTTTGTTTTAAAAACGTCTTTAACCTGCTTAAATAATTTATCTTCATAATATTTTTGTATTATACCTACACCATTATCTACAAATGAGAATTTCACAGTATTTTCCTTTTCTAAATGAGAGACACCCAAATGCCAGAAAACATTATTATCAGTTTTAAATGCGTGATCACAAGAATTTCTTAACATTTCTCCTATTACACCAAACAATTCAGGACATCTTCCTTTAACACCCCAAACAGTCTCCATTACTTGAGGCATTGCTGGTTCCAATTCAACTTGTGAAGTTGTTATATCTCCTGTGTGTATTATTATATTTTTAGTTTTTAGGTTTTCAGGTGCAACATAACCTCTCATATACTTAAAAAATCCTGATTGCTCAAGTTTGTTACGAGCAATTGTATTCAATGGTTTTTCACCTCTTAAACCTATGCCAGCATTAGTTAATTCTTTCATTACAGAAAGCAACATACCAATAGCACCTTCACCGATGTCTGTAACTTTATGAAGTCTGATGTTAATAACGTCTTCTGATTTTCCTAAATCTTTTAAAAGAGCAATAAACCTTAATACTTCCTCTGAATAACCTAATTGAAGTGTTAATTTTTCAGGCGCAATTACTTCTGCGAATCTTCTAAAATATTTACGCTTCTGATTAAGTTTGACTTTGGCTAATCTTAATCTTTTTTTCTTTTCTTTTCTTTTTCTTTTACGCCTTTCTTCTTTTAGAAAACGATTATGATTAAAAGTCTTATTTGATTTATTCTTTTTCAAACATTTATATTTAAACGACAATAATAACTATAAACATATTTTATAGCATTACGTCTAATTGGCTCTCTGTACTTTCTTTAAATTCTTTTTCCAATTTTTTGTTATAAAGAGGTAAACCAATAAGCTTGTAATTTTTATCTTCTGCTTTTAATATTTTATCTTTTGAATATTTTTCAGATATACGGTCTAAAAATTCTTGCTTCCAACCTTCAGCACTGTCTTTGTAACCGTTGGATGCATCTTTAAATTGATTTCCTTTTGGTTCAATAAAAACTTGATAATGTAATTCCTCGGTTTCTGACTTTAGAAATAATATAAAATCTGGCATAAAACCACGACCTGTTTTGAAGTCGTGAATTTTATAAACCTCTTCATTTCTTAAAAGATTTACTTCTTTAAATTTATCTTCAAAATTGGCTATTTTATTCTCTAAAAATTTGACCAATTCTCTTTCTTCTGAAGTACCATAAAAAGCTGTTAAAGGATACCAATCTTTATCTTTTAAACGTTTTTCAATAGTTTCACTTTCAGGCTCTTTCACAACATAAATTGGTTTCGGTATTTTGTAGTAGTTATTTAAGCGTACTGGCATAAATTCTGTACCAATATGAGGATTAGAGATTAGCTCTATTTCCTTTTCGAGTTTGTCAAAAGCGTTAGTTAATATGCTTACTTGTACTTTAGGTTCTATTAATGCAAAACGCTCAATATCTGAAACATCTTTTAGATTGTCATTTTCAGGAACAACAACAGATATATTAAAACTACCGAAATATTCATCATTAAAAGCATCTTCAATACACTCTATATTGATTTCTTCTTTTAATTTATTAAACCGTAATATTGACTTTTCTTTTTTAGTTTGAACATTTAAAGCTTTATACCTTGTATTACGAGGTGTTTCGTTTAAAGGCAGCGTTATGGTTCTTTTCTTTTCTTGAATTGTTTCGTAACGCGTTACATCTTCTGTATCTTTTTCAAATTCTAATTTGGTAACATTTAATGCAACTTCATCGAGTTTAGCTTCAAACTCCCAGTCTTTTTTTAGTTCTTCTAAATTACGTTTACGTCTATTTGGATTCTCTACCTTTTTATTAGTAAAAACATTTAAAGTATTATAAAAACTTGCCTTATCTTTCTTAATTTCAGGCTTAATATCAAAGATTTTTAATTGTTTTTCTTTTTCTGGCAATAACTCTTGACGTTTTAATTCTTTTTTTAGTTCTGCTATATACCTTTCGTCTTTATCACTATGGAAGTAAAATTCTTCTAATACTCTTAAATCGTGGTCTAAAGACTTATCAAACTTTCTTTTTATTGGTATATGTTCTTCATATTTAAAAGGATAATAACGTACACCTCTACCAATCAACTGCACTTCTGAAGTAGTACTACCGCCTGCTTTTCCTTTATTAGTACCACCTGTATTTTGACCTTCATACATACGCACAATATCAAATAGATTTAAAACGTCCCAACCCTCTGTAAGTCTTTGACAGGTAAATATTGCAGTAATAGGGTTGTTTTTATCTTCTAAACTATTTAGTAACTTGTCTTGTTCTGGCGTTGTTTTATCTGCATCACGCATACCAGATTTTATGGCCTTTGCTGTTTTATCTGATGAATGTGTTATGATACAATTATTAGGATTAAAAGCATCTTTTAAGTAGCTTATTATACTGTTGTATGAAACGTCATTATCTGCAATGTAATTACGTATATCTACAATTCTGCTTTGGCCAACCTCATATATTTCTTGAGCTTCAATTTTTTCAATGGTTTGTAAAAAACTAAAATCTTCAACTGTTAAATTGTCTATAATTTCTCTAAAAAACAAATAGTCTGATTCTACGTTTTCTTCTCTTTTTGAGGTAACAAATTTACTTCTGAAAAGAATGACTGGTTTAAAGTTTGGAAGATTGTGTTTTACTGCAATTTTATAGCGATACCAATTAAAAATAAGTGCTTGTAGGACTCTTAACTTCTTGTCAAAAGATGATGACACTAAATTAATCTCTTTAGTATAACCTGCTTTTAAAAAGTCTTTTAAATCGAATCTAATTATTGTTTTCGGTAAGTACTTTTCTTCTACTTTTTTATTTGATGGTACTGTTGCTGTAAATTCTAATAGTACATTTTTATTTTCTTCGGTATTGTTTCTATCGCCTTTATGAAGAATTAAATCATTAACTGTATGTTCCCAACTTTTCTCAACATCTTTTTCACTTGCGTTATCTGCTAATTCTGTAACAATATCAAGTTCTGTTTGCACATCTTCTTTTGCCTTTGTAGCTGAATTTAAATGGTGTGCCTCATCTGCTAGCATTACAATATCACGTTGCTGTAAATCATCTAAAAACACACTATTCTCCTTTACTTGGTATACTGCATTGTGTAGCTTATGTATAGAGGTAAAGTGAATTTCTATATCATCTGATGCGCTAGAAAAGGTTTCAACCTTTTTTATATTTACCGTTTTTTTATCAATTACTATTGGGTTAGAAAACAGGTATTTATTATGCTCTGGGTCTGTGAGGTTGTCTTCTGTTTTACCAACAATATTATTTTGATTCACAAAGAATATAAAGTTGCGATAGCCTTTTTCATAATAGTATATTATTAATGCTGCCATTAACAATGTTTTGCCTGTTCCTGTTGCAAGATTAAATAGCAAACTTGTTGGTGCGTAATCGCCTTTATGCTCTTTAATAGCTTCTGCTGTTAAGAAGTTTTCTAATGCATCCCGTTGCCAATCGAACAATTGATATTTTAAATTGTCTGTTATAAATTCTGGTACTTTAGATTTTGATAAACCTAAATCAAAAGCATCCATTTTTATGGTTTCGTAAAGTGCTTTTATATCTGCCATTATTTATCTTTTTTTTGATTTAGTTTTTTTACCATTTTATCAAAGTCTGATTCTATACTTTGCTTTTTGTTAAATGTATCATATTCTTTAAAAGCTTTATTTTCTGCTTGCTTTTTAGACTTTTTACCTAACCCATCCAATACTTTATATTCATTAAACTCTAGAAACCTATTAACACTGCTTGCTAATTGCCCCATTGTAAAGGTGTTTTCTCTTTCAATTAAACCTTCTATATAATCAAAATAGCTTGTTACTGTGCGCTCTAATTGTTTGATTTCCTTTTCTTCTAGGTAATTTTTCGCAATATTAGTATCGCTTTTTAAAATTCTTCCTTCAGGTGCATTCTTCCAAGTTTTTAAGCCCATTTTAGGCTTTTTACTATCTGCTTTTAAATAAATAATTTCAGCAGCTGTTTTACCTGTTATAGCATAATGAAATTTGTTTTGAACTGTAGCGTAAAACTTTTTTGTAATGGATGAATTTTTATCATAATCTATACTGCACTCCGCAAAAATATCTGTTACTTGTTGGTAAATTCTACGTTCACTTGCACGAATGGAACGTACACGCTCTAATAACTCTTTAAAATAATCTTTACCAAATAGTGTTTTCCCTTGTTTTAAACGTTCATCATCTATAGTAAAGCCTTTTATAATATACTCTTTAAGTGTTTTGGTTGCCCATATACGAAATTGCGTTGCCTTTGCACTATTTACCCTATAACCTACAGAAATAATGGCGTCGAGGTTATAAAAGTTTGTGTTGTATTTTTTACCATCTGCCGCAGTATGTGCAAATTTTGCACTAACTGAATCTTTATCCAACTCATTATCTTCAAAGATATTACCTAAATGCTTTGTAACTACTGTTCTATCTACCCCAAAAAGATCTGCTATTTTTTGTTGTGTTAACCAAACAGTTTCGTTTTGCACATAAATTTCTATTTTAACCTCACCGTTAGGTGCAGTGTATAAAATAAAGTCTGACAATTCATCTGACGGTTTGAGTGATTTATTTTCTTCTGACATTGTAATTACTCTTTTATTTGATAGAAATCTTTTGTTAAGGCTATATCTTCTGGTGCAATGTTGTGTTTGCTGTCTTCCATTTCACTTACATTTACATAGAGTTGGTTATTATCTAGCATTTTACAGAATATTTCCTTTTGCTTTTCTAATGGTAACGCAATAAATTTTTCTTCTTTAGCAACTACCTCTTGGAATTCTTTTATTTTAAAGTTGTAGTGTAAAAAGTATTTCGAGTATAATTCGTTAAATAATTTTATTAACTCATTATAGTTATTACAAGCTAGTATTTGGTCTTTTGCGTTTTGGTTGTTTTTGGCTAATTCTAATTTAACAAAAGAGCCACCACCTTTCCATTTGGTCATTTTAGATATTCCCGACTGTTCACCTTCAATAACATAATTTAATCTTTTAACACTATCATTGTCCCCATAATCCATTTGTTCTATACCAATAAATTGTCGATTTAATTTTAATGATACAGCAGAAGTAGTACCACTACCTAAATGATAATCTAAAACAATGTCATTTGATTTAGTTGTCATTTCAATTATTCTCTTTAGTAATGCTTCAGGTTTTTTACCATTTGTCAAACTTACACCACCTTCATTTTGAGTGTTTTGAAAATCTATATCAGTCCATAGATCACCTAAAAGTTGAGCCATTTTTTCTTCACCATTAATATTTTGAAAAACATTAGAAAGGAACGATAAACGATTGCCATTATAAGCAAACATTTTCCCTTCATCATTTTCAATAAATACGACTGTATCTTGATTTTTCAGGCTTAACTTCTCCAATTCTTTAGGAATAGAGTTAACACCACGAAATATAGTATCCTTATTTTTAAAAATAAAATTGGAAAATTTAGGTTTATTTATAGAATTAGGTTTAATGGTATATTTTTCAGTAATAATATTTTCTTCAATTAAAACATCTTTTAATTTTCTTATTGTAAAGACCCCATTTTCACCCTTGAATAATATTGAGTTATAATGGGTATCCCACTCGGTTTTTTCGGCATACTGTGGTGAGATTTTTATTCGTTTATTGTTTTTATAAACTAAAATCGAATCTTTATTTTTAAGAATAGTTTTGTCTTTATGTTGAGTTTTATTTCCAGAAATACTATTTGATTTCACCGTAATTGTTGTAACATACAATTCTTCTTTGAAAATTCCATCCATTAATATTTTTAAATACGAATCTTCATTGTAATCACATTGAACAAAAATCAACCCATTTTCAGTTAATAAATCTTTAGCTATTTCTAGTCTATTCTTCATAAACGTTAACCAAGAAGAATGATTAAAATTATCATTATATGCAAAACTATCACCCCCTGTATTATAAGGTGGGTCAATATAAATAAGCTTCACTTTCCCCTTAAACTCTTCTTTTAGGCTTTCTAATGCCAATAAGTTATTCCCTTTTATAATTAAATTATCTGTAATAGTATCTGCTGGTAAGCCACGTTTTTTGTTAATGGCCGCATCTCTAGTAAAGCTTTTAGGTTTGCTTTCACCATTAGCATCGTATTTTGTAATGTTGGCAAATGCTTTAGGTTCTAACAAACGGTCTATTTCATCTTTTGCAACAATGGTGTTAAAAAATATTTCTTTTCGTTTGGTTTGTTTTTCGTTGTATTGTTGTGGCTTATAGCCTTTTTTAGCATCTGTTTTACTTACTTCTTCATCGTACTCAAAATAGGTATCTAAACCCTCTTCTGTGCTTTGCCCACCTTCTAAAACACAATCTTTGTAAGGGAAGTCTAATACTACATCTGTATTGTCTTTTATAAATTTACCACCGACAGATAAACCAATACGATTTACATAATTAGTAAAGCTGTTATCAATTTTATTTTGCTCTAAAAAGAATTTAAACTCACTGGCTTTAAACACATACACCTCTTTAATTTTAATAAAGAATTGTGTTCTAGAACGTTCGTCTTGTAATAAAAGCTCGATTAGTTTTTCATCTAAATCATCGGTGAAACTTTTTACTTTATTCCCCATTAACTCGCCTTCATCGTCCACAAATCGAGCGTCTTGTTTTAGTAAATTTTCTAGGTGTTGTTTGTATGTATTATTAGCCATTTATTTTGATGTTTTTTGATTGTATTTAACTTCTTTTTCAGCCACTTTTAGGATTTCTAGCTTTTGGTCTTCATCACTAATTACTTGATATACTTTGTCTGCCAACCAATATTTTATCATTTCAGATTCATTGACATTAAATAATTCAGATAGTTTTGGTATATGATTGCGACTTGCGCTTTTTTCATTACGCTCTATTTTACTAATAAAAGCTGTATCTACTTCAAGGAAAGCAGCTACTTCTCGTTGCAGTAACCCTTTGTTTTCACGTATATTTTTTATGTATTCTCCGAACATAGCATAAGCTCTTTATAAGACTTGTCCAATTTAGGTCTTTTTACATTATTGAGAAAACATTTTTAGATTTATTTATTTTAGGGATTGAGGTATTTGAGGAAAGTGAGGGAAATAATACTAAACATCCGCAGTTCCCTCATTTTCCTCACTTTCTTCTTTTGATGGATTATAATAATTACCTTGCGATTCTCTTGCTAAAAATTTAGTTTTACAAAGACTGGTAATGTATCGTTCTGCTGTTTTTTGAGTAATATTTAGTTTAGTTGCAAAACTAATATAGTCTTGTGTAGTAAAACGTAATGGTAAACTTTCAATAAATTGCTCTCTTTTGTTTTTGTAATTAATAGCTGTTTTATCTTCTGGTAAACTAGAATACACTTTACTACTGTGTTTAATTAATGCTTTTACCATTGTTAGTGTTGTTTGAAAATCTTCATCAGAACAATACAAAGGATTTGAAACATCTCCTGTTTCTAATATTCGCAAAACGGTCAAAATCATACTAATTCTAAACGCTATAATACCCATTCTTTTAATTGATGAATTGTACTCTAATGGATTTACATTTAGATAGTATAAATTAATTTTTGAAAAAAATTGATTAAATACTTCTTGTTGTTCTTCGGTATATGAAAACTGTATTTCCGTATTTGTAATTAATTGCCTGTATAACTCATAAAATTGATTACCTAAATTATCAAAATAATCATTTAAGCCTTTTTTAGTATCAATAGCAAATACATTTTTCCAATTGGTACTTGTTGGCATTTGATAAAACATAAAGCGACTGAATAAGCCATTTTCAGCATTTGGCATTAACGCCAAAACTTGTTTTGGTGTGCCTGTTAAAGCACAAGATAAACAAGGCTCTTCAATCTCTACATACTCTCTATCTGTTCTGCGAAAATATTTTATTGTTTCGTGATGAAACGCATTTCTAAAACCATCAGAATAATCTCCGTAATCTGTTTTAAAGTTTTTAGCCAATGTATCTGCTTCGGTTTCAAATATTAGTCCTCTACCTTTACTATCGTGTAATAATTGAAACATACCAGTTGAGCTATTATTTGCAGGAATAAACAACATTCTAATTGGTGGTTTTGGTGGTTTCTTTAGGTTTTCATCTTTGGCTTTATTCTTATTGTATTGTGCTAATTCTGCATCATATTCGGCTTCCATTAGTTTAGCTTCTTCACGCATAGTTTTGTGAATTTTATATACTAATCGCTTACAAAATTTTAGTTTCCCTTTTCCTGAAGCTGCTGCCGCTGTTATAAATAAATACAAATTAGAATACACTTTATCACCATCATAGATACCATATATTTTAGGCAAACAAGCACTTATAGCTGTTATTGCACCCAATATCATTATATCTTTTTCTTGGTCTGTTTTAGTATATTTAATTACGTGTTGAAGGAATTGAGGTAGTTGAGGAATTAAGGAAGTTGAGAATGTTGGACTATCTGAATACTCTTCTTTTAGTAATTGTCCTTTTACTGTTAACGTTTCTTCTTCAGTAGGTTGTTTGTATGGCTTTATGTTACATTGATGTGCCATATAGTAAAATGTAGAAATGTTTACTCCAGATCCTTTTGCTTTTAAACAGCTCGTGAATTGTTTATCGCATTCTTGATAATTGTATTTTATATAAAACCTACTAATTCTGTGATAATAATCTCTTCCTGATTCTCCGTATTCTTCTGAAATGGCAAAACCTAAATTTCGCCAGGTTTCATAATTTCCTGTTATATCTGTTGCTGTTTTTTCAATTTCTGATATATAGGCTTCAATATCATTGCTTATTGAATTATTCTCTTTTATTGGATTTGATTTTTCTTCTTCTAATTTTATATTGACTTCAAAAATATCTGCATTTGAATTGATAAAACAATCTTCATCATAAGACATAAAACATAAACGACAAATATCACTTCCAGAGGTATCTATGTCTATATTTAAGGCTTGTTCATAATAGTCAACTACTTGTTTATAGGCTTCTTTGTGGTTTTCTTTAGTAGCATTAACTTGTACAATGATTTTTAAACCTTTACCACTAGGACTAATAAATGATGCATAGGTGTAAGGTGCTAAACGTGTGGTGTTTTTAATACCTTCTAATTGAGAAATTGAAAGTTTATCTATGTCTAAGATTACATATTGACTGTATGTATTTACTTTACCAATACTTCTTCCATTATTAAACGTGCCTGATACTGTAAAAGCAATTAATTGCTTTTTAAGTTGGTCTGCTTCCTTTTTGTTGTCAATAGATAATAAGTTTCTTATATCGCTTATTTCAGCTTTATAAGTACCTAATTTAATATCATTTAGGATTTTTTCTAAAGGCTTATCCTCAACCTTGTTTACGAAGTCTTTAAAGACAGATACGACAGCTTGCATAACTTTAAGATTTACGGATTAGTAATTACGTTTTTTACTTGAAAAAGCTTGTTTATAGTTCTTGTCTAAAAGCTTCTGCACATCGCTCATTCTATAATAGATTTTTGAACCTATTTGTGAAAATGATACAATACCCTCATCTCTCCAAGTTTGGGCTGTTCGTTTACTAATATTCATTAGCTGTAAAAATTCTTGATTGTCTAAAAACGTATCGTCTGGTGACTTCTGCTTTTTTTCTAATCTTCTGTTTAAAACGTCTAAACGATTTACTAATTCTTTGTACTGTTGTGCGCTTAAAATAATTGCTTCCATTTGATAAAAATTTTATGATTATGAAAACAAAGGTTGGCAGAAATAGAGGCAAAAAACACTTTATAAACAAGGGTTTAGAGTAAGGTGTAGAGTGTAGAGTGCCATAAAAAAACAGCTAACCTAAAAGAGATTAACTGTAGTTTTTGAATAAAATATTTTAATACTGCGCTTTAAGTGTAGAGTGCTATTTTAGTGTATTTAATGTAGAATCGATGTTTTTTGATGTAGATGGCACTTTTTGACCTCTAAATTTTGACCTTTCAAAAGGTTTACCGTTTACTTGAATAAAACAATTTGTAGTAACTGCCCATTGTTGTTGTTTTAAGTTTTCAACAAGTTTTAATTCATTATGCAATTGCTTGATGAAATATGAGAGTTCACTAATATTACCAGTCCAAGTAATTGGCTTATCAATAGCTTCTCCGCTAAACGCTTTTCTAAAGTCTTTTAAATCGGTGGAATTTTCAATAAGTTTTTTACGCTTTAAAGCATTCATTAAATCGGTTAACTGTGTTTGACCAGTAAGATTATTAATATAGGTAAATGATTGATGTTTTGATTTTGCTTTAGCCTTTGGCTTTTCAATTACTTCTTGTTTTCTACCATTTCCAATTAAGCCTTTTTTAAAGTCCTGTAACATATTCTCTGATGCTTCTTTAAATAAATGGAAATGATTTGTATAATGCTTCCAGACGTGCATTGCATATTTATCATCGTGTTCATTTTCTTTGTATTCCATTTTATTTGGATACCAATATGTAGCTTGATAAATTCTTTTAAACGTTTCAGCTCTTTTGGTTGGCGTATGTGTCTTAAATTGATTTACCGACAATGTTAGATATTTATTAATCTCAAAGTCATTTAAAGGCTTTATTCTTTCGTATATAGCGTTTAAAAACACATTATATAAGTCTCCAGAGATAAACGTATCAAAATAGGTTGGGTCAAAAGTATAGGTTTGCCAAAGTTCATCAATTCTTGTTTTATACTCTACTGCTTCAATTGCTATACGCTTTTCTAATTCTTCTACTAATAACAAATCTTTGAAGTCGTCGTATTTAAATTGGTTGTTTATCATTTGTGAAGCAGATATATTAATTGGTTCATCTGGTTGCTCTATTATTGATCTAATATTTTCAACAATTTGTTTACACTCCTTAATAAAATGTTTTAACCAATAGCACTTAAATAAATCATCGTCTTTTGGAAATTGATGTTTTATAGTATAAAGTTTAGATACTGCTTTTACTTTATCGTTAGTTGAGTAAGATATTTCAAATCTATCATCAATCGAATATTGGTCTAAATCTATTTTATTGCTGCAATTGGTATCAATTGCTTTATCAAAATTTTTGAGGATAAAATTAATTTTTCTATCATCAGCATTCAAAACATCGTTTTGAAAAACATAGCTTTCGGAATCTTTAAAATCATCAATACAATAGTAATTGTGTATGTGAATTAATTGCGAAATACTATACTTTTCTAGCTGTATCTTTTTTACAGTATTAGAGAGTTCGTGCAGGTTTTCTAATAAATCTATCTCCATTAGTTATTCTAGTTTATATATTTATCTACTGCATTATCTAACTCACTACTAATAATTTTTGCATACACTTGTGTAATACCAATATCTGAATGGTCCATAAGTTTAGAAACGTGCTCTATACGCATACCATTATTTAATGCCCTGGTGGCAAATGTATGTCTGCTAATATGAAAGCTTAAATTAAAAGGTAATTCTAAACGCGTGCCCATTTTTCTTAAATACATATTGCTTAATGCTATTGCTCTACCGGTTATTAAATTTCTATGCTCTTTATCTGTAAAATAGGTTTTATCAATATTTGCAAAAGGGAAAATTATATCTTCTTGCTTCTGTTCTTTTTGTTGATACTTCGATAATATCTCAACTGCTTTTTGACCTATTCTAACGCTGTGCTGTCTGTTTGTTTTTCTGATTATCTTTGTTATTCTTCCGTTTTTCTTATCGTAATTCTTCCATTTTAGCTCTAGCATATCTCCAAACCTTAAACCACCTGCAAAGACTGAAAATATAAACATATCTTTTATAATTTGTGCTTTGTCTTTATTTGAAACCTCTAAATCCATAAAGTCCTGAAACTGTTCCGCAGATAAATAGCGTTTTGTACTCTTTTCTTTTTTTACTGTGAACTTGTTAAAGGGAAATAAATCCAAAGGTATTAAATCTTCTTTTTGTGCTTCCTTAAACATTATCTTCATAATCTTTAAAGAGAAATTTATGGTTGTATTGTTGTTGCCTAATGTAGAGCTGCAATAGGATGCAAAATCTTTTAAGGTGGTAACTGTAATATCTTCAAACATTAATTCTCTATGCCCTACAAACTTTTCAAATTTCTTTAAATAGGTTTTGTAATTCTTGTAAGTTGAGTAGGCTAAAGTATCTTTTCGCTTTTCGCAAAGATTATCAGAGTAGTCAAAAAAGTTCGTTAAGGGTTTACCCTTAATGGCCTCTTTTAGTTTTCTTGCGGTTGTGGATTGGTTCCTGCGTTCTAGGTCTGCAATCTCGCCTTTTGCATCTGCTACCTTTTGAGATATGTAAGCATTTAGCCTTGTAGAATTACTATGATTCTTCTTTACTTTTTGCTTATCTTCATCCCATTCATTTGGCTTTAATTTCAGGCTTAAAGAAATGAATTTAGTTTTACGGTCTTTGATAACTCTTAAATAAAGAGGTGCTTCTCCTGATTTATCTACTCTGTTATTTCTTAAAATTAGTTTTATTGAAGACATAAAGTGCTGGTTATAAAGGTATGCAAAGCGATGCAACCGAGTACCAAGGTACAACAATAGGTACAACAAAACAAGCATTTTAGCGCATTTTGTTGCATTAATTTACTTTAGCCAAAACCTGTAAAGTATTGTAAATAAAGGGTTTTAGTGTAATTTGAAGAAATAGAGTGAAGTATCTATATAACACCGTGTTGGGTAAAAACTAAAACGCAACCTATTGCTATTAGAGATGTACTTTCATTTTTAACTGGTGTTTTAGGCAATACTAAATGCTATAATGATTCTTTTGATATTGGCGGTCCAGATGTGTTGACTTACAAAACCATGATGAAACAATACACAGAAGTAAGAGGACTTAGCCTTACTATTATAGACACACCGTTTTTATCTCCAAAACTATCATCATATTGGCTATACTTTGTCACCTCTACATCTTATAAACTAGCTTTAAACCTAGTAGATAGTATGAAAATAGAAGTTATTACTAAAGACACAAGATTACAGGAACTATTAGATATACAGCCTATAAATTACAAAGAAGCCATACGCCTTGCTTTTGAAAAGATTGAACAAAATCAGGTTGTTTCTAGCTGGAAAGACTCTATGATTAGCGGTAGATTTTCTAAAAGCTTAAATAAATATGTACAGGTTCCTAAATACGGTTGCCTTAAGGATGCCCAGCAACAAGAAACAGATCATCCAGAAAGAGCTTTAGAACGCATTTGGTCTATTGGTGGAAAAACGGGTTGGTATTACGGCAATTGGCTTTGGAAAGTAAGAGGATATATTGACAAGCTTTTTGGAGGTGTTGGCTTAAGGCGTGGACGTACTCACGACACTCAAATATTTACTGGTGACTCGTTAGATTTTTGGCGAGTACTTTTTGCAGATAAAGACGAGAAACGTTTATTACTATTTGCCGAAATGAAAATACCTGGAGAAGCTTGGCTAGAATTCTGTATAGATGAAAATAACATAGTACACCAAACTGCGACATTTAGACCAAAAGGCCTTTGGGGCAGATTATATTGGTATGCTATGTTACCTTTTCATTTTTTTATCTTCAAAAATATGCTGAATAAGATTGTGAGGTAAATTAAGCTTGAGGCAAGAATACTTCTGCCATCATACAACGCGCACTTCCACCACCACACGTTTCTATTGTTGTTAAGTCGCTACTTAAAATTTGGCAGTGAGCTTCTATTTTTGAAATTTGATCTGCATTTAAACTATCATGAGCAGCTTTACTCATTACTAAGTACTTAGCATCCTTACCTTGTACTTGTAACATATTACCAGCAAACTGATGCATTTGAGCTTCTGAAATAGCAATGACTTCTTTACCGTCTTTTCTTAAGTGATCTAACACATTTTTACGCTCCTTCTTATCATCAATAGTATCTAAACATATTACTGAAAAGTTTTCAGCAAGACACATCATTACGTTGGTATGGTAAATTGCTTTTCGCTCACCATCTACAGTTTGGTTAGCAGTAAATATTACTGGAAATAATTCAAAATCTTCACAAAACTCTATTACTAAATTTTCATCTGCTCTATCTGAAAGAGCACAGTATACTTTCTCATTAACACGATCTATTAATAGGCTTCCTGTACCTTCTAAGTAAAGCGCTTCGTCTTCTGCAGAAGTATAGTCTACAATATTGTTAATCTTAAACCCTTCAGACTCTAATCGCGCAATAATATCTTCGCGACGTTCTCTACGTCTATTTTCAGCAAACATTGGGTAAAGTGCAACATCTCCGTTTTTATGAAATGACACCCAATTGTTAGGAAAAATTGAATCTGGTGTATCTAACTCTAATTTATCATCTTCAACAATAACATTTACACCTACAGCTCTTAATTTTTCTGCAAAAGCATCAAACTCGTCTTGAGCTTTTTTATTTATTTCAGCATTCTTAATGTCTAAGCTTTCCTGAAAGTAATTGTTTACTGCAGTTTCCTCATTCATTCTAAATTGAACAGGACGAATCATTAATATTGTATTGGTAATTTGTGACATAGTCTTTTATTTAATCTCTTATCAACGGCATTGTACTACAACGCAATAAACCTTCTTGTTTTGCTATTTCTGCATAGGGCACTTCTTCAACAGTAATTCCTTGTGCCCTTAGCCACGTATTTAATCTTGTAAAGTTTTTTTCTGAAATAACCACATCTTCTGAAATGCTGAAAATGTTGCTGTACATATGAAACATTTCATCTTTGGTTATTTCAAAAATATTGTCTTTTCCGAAGAAATTTACCAACCATTCATATTCTTCTGCTTCTAAAAACCCATTTTTATGAATAATCGCTTTTCCCTTTCCTACTGGCTGAAAGCAACAATCTAAATGCAGGGCATTATCTTGAGGAATGGTGTTAGATTTTCTTAGGTTAAACGATTTTACTGTTTTATTAGGAAATAACTCTGTTAGTGCCTTAACAGCTTTCATGTTTGTACGCGCTGTGATATAATTAGGATAGTCTTCTCCTCTATATGTTCCTATAAATATATAATCATCATACAACATAACATCACCGCCTTCGACATGAGCATCTTCAGGAAGTGTTATTCTATTTTCTTTTGGTACCTGAGACCATACATGCTCAATAGCTTCAATTTCTTTAGCCCTATCTGGTAAGATATTAGCTTTTACCATTTTATCATCAATTACAAATGCAATGTCTCGAGAAAATATTTGATTGTAATCTGTTATCACTGTAGGACGATAAACCTTTACATCGTATTTCTCAAATACGCTTGCTACAGCACTCATCTCCTCTACCATATCTTCTACCTTAGGGTAAGTGCCTGCCTTTATATGTAGTTTAGATTTAGGATCATAAGCTTCCTCAAGTGTTGGCGCAGGTCCATTACTTTTAGCTCTTCCTAATACAACTGCTCTTAACCGAGAGGTTTCATTTGTAACATGTAGTTTAAGCATAGATAAATTTTTTGCAAATATAATTAAATGAAAAAGCGTGCCGTTAAAAAAACAACACGCTATATGATTTTTTTTGAGAACTAATTAACGCTCATTTACAGCCTTAAACTCTCTATGGTTTTCACCAATGTATACCTGTCTTGGTCTTCCTATTGGCTCTTTACGCAAACGCATTTCACGCCATTGCGCTATCCAACCTGGTAAACGTCCTAAAGCAAACATTGCAGTAAACATTTCAGTAGGTATTCCTAATGCTCTGTAAATAATACCAGAGTAAAAGTCTACGTTAGGATATAATTTACGGTCTACAAAGTAACTATCTTCTAAAGCTTCTTTTTCTAAACCTTTAGCTATATCTAATACAGGATCCTCAATTCCTAAAGCACCTAATACATCATCTGCAGATTTCTTGATAATCTTAGCTCTTGGGTCGAAGTTTTTATAAACTCTATGCCCAAAGCCCATAAGACGGAAAGGATCTTCCTTGTCTTTAGCTTTCTCCATGAACTTATGAGTATCGCCACCATCTTCTTTAATAGCCTCAAGCATTTCGATTACAGCTTGGTTAGCACCACCGTGAAGTGGCCCCCAAAGCGCATTAATTCCTGCTGAAATAGAAGCAAATAATCCTGCATGAGAAGAACCTACTATACGTACAGTAGATGTAGAGCAGTTTTGCTCGTGATCTGCGTGTAGTATTAATAATTTATCTAACGCTTCAACTACTGTAGAAGACGCATTATATTCTCCATTAGGTTTCTTAAACATCATCTTTAAGAAATTCTCTACATACCCTAAAGAGTCATCACCATAATCTAATGGCTTGCCAACTCTTTTTCTGTAGGCCCAAGCTGTAAGTACTGGAAATTTACCTAAAATCTTCACTATTGCGTTATACATTTCCTCTTCAGAATCTACATTAACTGAAGATGGATTAAATGCAATTAATGCATTTGTAAGTGAAGACAACACGCCCATTGGGTGTGCAGACTTTGGAAAACCGTCTAATATTTTCTTAATATCCTCATCTACGTGAGAGTGAGATTTAATATCTGTATGAAACTTTTCGAATTGTTCTTTAGTAGGAAGTTCTCCAAAAATTAACAGGTAAGCTGTTTCTAAAAAACTTGCTTTTTCAGCTAAATCTTCAATAGAGTATCCTCTGTAACGAAGAATTCCTTCTTCACCATTTAAAAATGTAATTGCACTTTCACAAGAGCCTGTATTTTTGTAACCTGGATCTATTGTAGTTAAGCCACCTGTAACACCTCTTAAGGTCTTAATGTCTATGGCAGATTCGTTTTCTGTTCCCGTAATTACTGGGAATTCGTACTTTTTTCCTTCGTATTCTAAAGTCGCATTCTTGGACATTCTTCTTCTAAATTTTATTGTTTTTCTGAATTCGCTAAGTTACGAAATCTACTGTTAAGAAACCATTAAACCATATCTTGAAAACATGGTTTTTTAATAAAATTATCATAAACATTTAGATCTGTATTATCATACTCTTATAAAAACCCTTGTTACATTACTTAATCCCGATGTTAGAATGATTTTCAATTATTGAAAAACTAATAATATATAGACTCATATAAAACATATATTTTCAGTAATAATGCTATCGAAAATAGATGCTTTTGGAAAAAGAACCCATATCACCAAACTTCAATTCGAGGTCTCCAGTACAATATATGTCTAAACCTACATAAGCTGATTAACAACCTTTAATACAGCTACTTATAATATTTAAAATGCCATTACAACATCGAATAAAAAAAGCCATTTATAAAAATTTGAATTCACACTTTATATTAACTACGAGACCTAAGCCTAAAAAAATTCAATTTTTTAAGTTAAAATACTGTTAATGAATTGATTGAATTTAAATGTTTAAACTATAATTACTAAAGATTTTATTTATTCTTTAGAAATAAAACAGTAAGAATAAGGCCCTGTTAAATCATATATAATTAATTTTTATTAAACCAACCATAAAATTTATCACTATATGAAATACTTTACACAAGCACACAAGCACACAAGCACACAAGCACACAAGCACACTAAAATTAAGTTTTTCTTTCTCATTGTTTTGCTTAGCCTAAGCACAACCCTGTTATCGCAAGAATATAAAAGCTTTTATTTAGAACTAGCTTCTGGCATTGGCGTGGATTTACTCGATGGGAGCCAAATAGTTATACAACCCGACCAAACCATAAAACTAGTTACAAATCAAACACATCCTATTTTTGATTTCCTAAATTCGAAACCTTTCTATTCTATAGAAAAAGCATTTCCAATGACTTCACTTCCTCGACTTAAAAAAGTATATATAATATCTATAAAAGATGATACTTTAGTGACTGACTTTGTTAATAACACAGGAATCACTTACTTTAAAGAGATAGATGATGATAATAATATATTAACTAGCACTACAACAGCAGTTAACAACACACAAATTTCGATACCAAATGATTACGAAGACTTACTTTATGGCGGCAATAATGCTTCTTTAGAATTAATTAATGCGCCATTAGCTTGGGCAATTACAACTGGTGATTCGAACATTTTGGTAGGAGTAGTAGACTCATCCTACGAGTTAAATCATCCCGATTTGACCGGGCAAATAGTTAACAATATTGAAGTCGTGCCAAGTAATTTTTCTCACGGAACAGCTGTAGCGAGCATCATAGCAGCAAATACCGATAACAATGAAGGACTATCAAGTCTTGGTAGAGATTTAAAGTTAGTAACTGCTACCTGTGGAGGTGGAGGTAACAATCTAGTTTCGGGTTTGGAAGAATTGGCAGATTATCCTGGTGTAAGAGTAATTAACTGTAGTTGGCGTATTTGCGAAGGCTCTCCTGTCAAAACTTATCTGGACGATGTTATGGATTATGTCCGTACAAAAGACATTTTAGTTGTAGCAAGTGCAGGCAATGGTGTTCAGGGAGATGGTACTGTAAAGGGTTGCGATTCAGACGGCAATGGTTATGGATATCCTGGCTCCTATGATGATGCGATTTCTGTTACAGGCGTTGGCCATAGATTTTCTATAGGCACTTTACAGGACAATATTCCTGGCCAAACTAAATCTTGGATTGACGTTCATAGGCAGCTACCTGACAACCCTAACAATTTTGCATCTCATACGCACAATGACAAAGTCAATGTTTCAGCTCCTGGTATTTACGTGCTATCTGCCACGGAAACATCCAACAATCAAACTGGATATACTGCAGGTATCGGTACGTCGTCATCAACGCCACTTGCTTCAGCACTGGCTGGATTAATTTTCTCCATTAATCCAAATTTCACAGCAACACAAGTTAAAGATATTATTGAATCTACGACAGATAACATATATGACATAGATTTAAATCAACCCTATATTGGCGAATTAGGAACAGGTCGCATCAATGCCTATGCTGCTGTTTTAAAAGCGCAATGTTTAACCAACCCTGAAAGCGGACTCGATCTTGCAATGCAAAATTCTCAACTCGACAATTTTGAAGAACCCGACACCTTAACAACACAACCATACCGAAGCAAGGATATATGGGTACGCAATCAAGATGATGGATTATTAGTAAAGGAGCATCAGAATCCTGAATATGACTCTAACAACCCCAATTACGTTTACGTAAGAGTAACCAATAGCAGTTGCGATAGCTCTACAGGATCAGATCCCTTAAAGCTCTATTGGGCTAAAGCCAACACAGCTTTATCTTGGCCAGACCATTGGGATGGCAGTTTAACAATGACAGATCCTATTACAGGAGAAGATATTCTTATGGGTGACCAGATTGGAACAGTTAACATTCCACCTTTAGATATTGGGCAGGAAGCCATATTGACTTTTGAATGGCTAGTGCCTAATCCCGAAGATTATGAAAATATCAACCCCAATCCCTGGCATTTTTGCCTTTTGGCTCGCATAGATACGCCTAACGACCCTATGACTACCCCTGAAAACGACAATATTGTCTTGAATGTGTGGAACAACAATAATATTGTATGGAAAAACACTACTGTTGTAGATGTCGTTGAAAATAGTTCTAATTATGGTGGTGTAGTCGCTGTGGGTAATTACAGTAATCAACAACAATCATTTGATCTCGTTTTTGTTAAAGATGCCAACGAAAAAGGGAAAGCTATTTATGAAGAAGCAGAAGTAGGTTTAGAAATGGACACCACCTTATATAATGCTTGGCAAGATGGTGGAAAAAGCCAATCGCAACTAAAATCTACCAAAGATGATTATAAGAAAATTCTCACCACCAACAATTCTAAACTAGGCAACATTATATTAGACGCTGGAGAAATTGGGACGTTATACGTTTCCTTCAACTTTTTTACTAACCAATCTACATCAAAGGATAAATTTGCATTAAGTGTTTTGCAACAGGATGCAACTACAGGTTCTCTTATTGGTGGTGAAGAATACATTATAAACAAAAAAACCAGCAGTAGTTTTAGGGCGAATGCCGGTGAAGATCAAGATATAAAAAAGGATGAGTTTATAGTACTTAGTGCTACACCCATAAATGAGGATGTCACTTTCAATTGGTATGACCAAAATAATACACTCCTCTATTCTGGTGAAAATGTATTGGTTAATCCCGAATTCACTTCAACCTATAAATTAGAAGTGATTTCAAACCTCAACGGATTTAAAGATTATGACCATGTAGACATTACTGTTAATCCTTTTTATCTCGAAAGTCTAATACCCAATCCTGCAAACAACCTAGTTACAGTGCAATATAAAGTCGATGAGGCAAGTTCTGCTTACCTATCAGTAGTTAATACTGCAACAGGACAACATCACAACTATATACTCGATACCACTCAAACCAGTAGACTTTTAGATATTTCTAATTTGAGTTCGGGGATTTACAGTATAATACTAGTGTGTGATGGCGAAATTCAAGACTCATTAAATCTTTCAAAACTATAAGTTATGAAAACCTTAATCATATTATTTTTTTTACTAACTACTTTATATTATGCTCAAGCCCAAGACTCGCAGCTTCTTGACAAAGAATGGACTTTAGATCATATAACACTCGATAATTTAAATTATTATCCTCCTTTTGAGAATGGTGAGGGTTCAGATTCTCAAATTGAATTTTATGATTCAGAAGTCAGTGAGTTAGTTGTTGTGTTTTGTTCATTTATAAGTGTCGTATATGAATTTTCTTCAACAAGCTCGGAATTCACAACGATAGGAAGCTGGGGAGGCTCTACTAATCAATGTTTTAATGAAGATAATCAAAATTATGAAGGTATGTACTACAATGATTTTTGGCTTACACATAACGATACCTCCAATAATACATTTTCTTATAACATTGTTACTGGAGATGATGGCACAATGATGCTCACTATCACCAACGAGAACGGCGATCAGGCCTTTTATAACAGTGCAGCACTTGGAGTTGAGGATAATGCAGGACAACAAATTACCATATTTCCTAATCCTGCGGAAGATGTGTTTCACATTATAAATGAGATGCCGTCTTCAATTTCTAGTTTGACTATATATAATATTAAAGGAAAACGGATCTTGCAAAAGGACAATATTTCCAAGAATGAAATAATAGATGTATCCTCATTACCATCAGGACTATATCTTGTAGATGTAAATAACACGGAAGGTCATCGTGAAGTTATAAAATTAGTAAAACGCTAAAGCCTTTCTTTAGCTAAAAAAAAGGCTTTCCTCATACTTACGGAAAGCCTTTTTCTATTGTGTCATTATAACACGCTCAATCGTCGTATTTGCACTAAATTTTAAACGCCAAGCGGCCTGGAAAATAAGCCGTATCACCCAATTCTTCTTCAATACGAAGTAATTGATTGTACTTAGCCATACGGTCACTACGAGATGCAGATCCTGTTTTAATTTGACCACAGTTTAGCGCTACAGCTAAGTCTGCAATAGTATTATCTTCTGTTTCTCCAGATCTATGAGACATTACACAAGTATAACCTGCATTCTGCGCCATATTGATTGCCGCAATAGTTTCAGACAATGTTCCTATTTGGTTTACTTTAATAAGAATTGAGTTGGCGATACCTTCTTTTATACCTCTAGAAAGTCTTTCAACATTAGTCACAAATAAATCGTCTCCTACTAATTGTACATTATCGCCTACTTTCTCAGTTAAAGATTTCCAACCATTCCAATCGTTTTCATCCATACCATCTTCAATAGAAATAATTGGATATTTTTTGGTAAGGTCTGCTAAATATTGAGCTTGTTCTTCTGAGGTTCTTGTAACTCCAGATTCGCCTTCAAATTTTTTATAATCGTATTTACCATCTACATAAAACTCTGCTGCCGCACAGTCTAATGCAATCATAATCTCATCACCAAAAGTGTACCCTGCATTTTCAACAGCTAGCTTAATACTGTCTAAAGCATCTTCTGTACCATCTAAAGTTGGCGCAAAACCTCCTTCATCTCCTACTGCCGTGCTTAAATTTCTTTCGTGAAGTACTTTTTTAAGGTTATGAAATATTTCAGAACCCATTTGCATTGCATGCGTAAAGTTTTTTGCTTTAACAGGCATTACCATAAATTCTTGAAAAGCAATTGGTGCATCACTATGTGAGCCGCCATTTATGATATTCATCATTGGTACTGGCAGTGTTTTAGCAGCTACGCCACCAACATATCTATACAATGGTAAGTTTAATTCATTTGCGGCAGCTTTTGCAACAGCCAATGATACTCCTAAAATAGCATTAGCTCCTAGCTTAGATTTATTAGCTGTACCATCTATCTCACACATTTGTTTATCGATATATTCCTGCTCAAAAACAGAAACACCCATTAACTCTTGAGCAATGATTGAGTTTACGTTATCAACAGCTTTTTGCACGCCTTTACCCATATATGCTTTACCACCATCACGTAACTCTACCGCTTCGTGCTCTCCAGTTGAAGCTCCAGAAGGAACTGCTGCACGGCCAAGCACACCGTTTTCTGTAATAACATCTACCTCTACCGTTGGGTTTCCTCTTGAATCAAATATTTGTCTTGCTCTAATATCAATTATTATACTCATAATTTATAGGTTCTATTTTTCTGAAAATTACAGAAAAGGATCTTTAAAATCTATTTTTTATAGGCTTTAACCTATAACGTTTTCGCCTTAAGCAGTTACTGGTTTTGAATTTTCTATTAATGTAATAAAATCATCAAACAAATATGTCGCGTCATTTGGTCCTGGACTTGCTTCTGGATGGTATTGTACAGAAAAGCAGTTTTTAGATTTATGTTTTAAGCCTGCAATAGTATTATCATTAAGATGGCGATGAGTAACTTCGATATCTGGATGATTTTCTGCTTCCTCAATATTAATCGCGAACCCATGGTTTTGAGATGTAATTTCTCCTTTACCAGTAGTAAGGTTTTTTATAGGGTGATTTATACCGCGGTGACCATTATGCATCTTATATGTAGATACGCCTATCGCTAATCCTATAACTTGATGCCCTAAACAAATACCAAACAAAGGTTTGTTCTTTTCAATAATAGTCTTAGCTAAAATAATGGCATCTTTTAATGGTTCAGGATCTCCAGGTCCATTAGATAAGAAATATCCGTCTGGATTAAATTTACTCATCTCCTCGTATGTAGAATTGTATGGAAAAACCTTAACGTAACAATCTCTTTTAGCTAAGTTTCTAAGTATGTTTTTCTTTACTCCAATGTCTAAAGCAGCGATTTTATATTTTGCATCTTTCTCTCCAATAAAATACGGCTCTTTAGTAGACACCTTAGATGCCAGCTCTAAACCAGCCATTGTAGGCACTTCTGCCAATTCTTTTTTAAGAGAGTCTATTTCATTTACACGTGTTGAAATTACAGCATTCATAGCGCCATTATCTCTTATGTATGCAACAAGTGCACGAGTGTCTACGTTCGAGATAGATAATAAGTTGTTTTCCTTTAAAAACTGCTCAAGAGACATATCACTACGTTGTCTTGAAAAATTATAACTAAAATTACGGCAAACTAAGCCAGCAATTTTAATATCGTCACTTTCTACATCATCAGAAAAAGTACCGTAGTTACCAATATGAGCGTTGGTAGTTACCATAATCTGACCAAAATAAGATGGGTCTGTAAAGATTTCTTGGTAACCTGTCATACCAGTATTAAAGCACACTTCACCAAAAGTGGTGCCTTCTACGTTTCCTACAGATTTACCATGAAAAATGGTGCCATCTGCCAATAAAATTAATGCGGGTTTATGATCTTGATATCTCATAGTATGTTTTCATTAAAGTTTTGCAAAAATATAAAAACCAAATATTGTTTTGGGTTTGTTTTAAATATGAGTCAAAAAAAAAGGACAAGTTTTTCAACTTATCCTTTTTTCCTATATAACTAAGTGTCGAGTCATTATTACTCTTCTTCTTTGTTTGCTTTAGTTTCTGTTGCAGCTGCAGCAGTTTTGCTACCTCCACCACGACGACTTCTACGAGTTTTCTTTTCTGGTTTACCAGCAGTATAAAGCTCATTAAAGTCAACCAACTCAATCATTGCCATATCAGCGTTATCACCAAGTCTGTTTCCAAGCTTAATAATACGTGTATAACCACCTGGACGATCTCCTACTTTTGGTGCTACGTCTCTAAATAATTCAGTTACTGCATATTTATTACGCAATTTGCTAAATACTAGACGACGGCTGTGGGTAGTATCTTCCTTAGATTTTGTTACTAAAGGCTCTACAAACATTTTTAAAGCTTTAGCTTTAGCAACAGTTGTATTTATTCTTTTGTGCTCAATTAGGGAACAAGCCATATTAGCTAACATAGCTTTTCTATGAGCTGTTTTACGTCCTAAGTGATTTCCTTTTTTTCTGTGTCTCATGACAGGTTGTTTAAATCATCATCTTGCTGCAACTTATTTTTAAAGGAGCAAAATATGATGTATTACTAATCTTTATCTAATTTATATTTTGAAAGATCCATTCCAAAATTAAGTCCCTTGTTGTTTACAAGTTCTTCTAATTCTGTTAAAGACTTTTTACCGAAGTTTCTAAACTTCATTAAATCGTTCTTATTATAAGAAACTAAGTCTCCTAATGAATCTACTTCTGCAGCTTTAAGGCAATTAAGTGCACGTACAGAAAGATCCATATCTACTAACTTAGTCTTTAATAACTGACGCATATGTAAAGACTCTTCATCATAAGTTTCAGTTTGAGCGATCTCATCTGCCTCTAGGGTGATGCGCTCATCACTAAATAACATAAAGTGATGTATTAAAGTCTTAGCAGCTTCAGTTAAAGCATCTTTAGGATGGATTGAACCATCTGTTTGGATTTCAAAAACTAACTTTTCGTAATCTGTCTTTTGCTCAACACGGTAGTTTTCAATACTATACTTTACATTTTTTATAGGTGTAAAGATAGAATCTGTGAAAATTGTACCTATTGGTGCGTTACTTTTCTTGTTTTCTTCTGCTGGTACATATCCGCGACCTTTTTCTATAGTAATTTCTATATTAAGGTTCACTTTTTTGTCCATATTACAAATTACCATATCTGGATTCAATACTTGGAATCCTGAAATGAATTTCTGGAAATCTCCAGCAGTTAACTGCTCTTGACCAGAAATATTCATTGTTACAGTTTCATTGTCTACTTCGTCAATTTGTCTTTTAAAACGTACTTGTTTTAAATTTAATATGATTTCAGTTACATCTTCAACAACACCTGAAATTGTAGAAAATTCATGATCTACACCTTCAACACGTACAGAAGAAATTGCGAAACCTTCTAAAGAAGATAATAATACACGTCTTAGTGCATTACCTACTGTTAAACCATAACCAGGCTCCAACGGACGAAATTCGAATTTACCTTCGAAATCGGTTGAATCAATCATGATTACTTTATCGGGCTTCTGAAAATTTAATATTGCCATTTTTGTGTCTTCGTTTTAATTGTTATTAGGTTGCGCGGTTTAAAAGTTTGAAGAATACTTAAAAACCCTTTGGCCCAATACCAATGAATTAAATATTATTTAGAGTATAATTCGACGATGAATTGCTCATTAATGTTCTCTGGAATCTGAACTCTTCCTGGTACACTTACGTAAGTACCTTCTTTCTTTTCGTTATTCCAAGTTATCCATTCGTAAACAGTAGAGTTGTTTGATAAAGATGATTGGATAGCATCTAAAGATTTAGATTTCTCTCTTACACCTACAACATCACCAGCTTTAAGTTGGTAAGAAGGAATATTTACCAACTCACCATTTACAGTTATGTGTCTGTGTGATACTAATTGTCTAGCACCTGGACGAGAAGGAGAAATTCCCATACGGTAAACAACGTTATCTAGACGAGATTCACAAAGTTGTAACAACACCTCACCAGTAATACCTGTTGCAGCTGTTGCTTTCTTAAATAATCCTCTAAATTGACGCTCTAATATACCGTAAGTATATTTTGCTTTTTGCTTTTCTGCTAATTGTATAGCGTACTCAGATTTTTTGCCACGACGACGGTTATTACCGTGTTGACCTGGAGGATAATTTCTTTTTTCAAAAGATTTATCTTCTCCGAAAATAGCTTCGCCAAATTTACGAGCTATCTTAGTTTTTGGACCAGTATATCTTGCCATTTCTAAAGTTTGTGTAAAAGAGACTATGAATTAAGGTCTAAAGTTAATCCTTCGACAGTCTTAGGTCTTTTACTATTGATATTTATTAAACTCGACGTCTTTTTGGTGGACGACAACCATTGTGAGGCATTGGAGTAACATCAATAATTTCTGTTACTTCAATTCCTGCATTGTGAATAGAACGGATAGCAGATTCTCTACCATTTCCAGGACCTTTCACATATACTTTTACTTTACGTAAACCAGCTTCATGAGCAACACCACTTGCATCTTCTGCTGCTAATTGAGCAGCGTAAGGAGTGTTTTTCTTAGATCCTCTAAAGCCCATCTTACCTGCAGAAGACCAAGAGATTACATCACCTTTCTTATTGGTTAAAGAAACGATAATGTTGTTGAAAGATGCAGAGATATGTGCTTCTCCAAATGCTTCAACAGCAACTTTACGTTTTCTAGCTTTGGCTTTAGCTGCACCAGCTTTACCTTTTACTTGTTTTGCCATTACTACTTATTATTTAGTTGCCTTCTTCTTGTTAGCAACAGTTTTACGTTTTCCTTTACGAGTACGAGAGTTGTTCTTAGTACGCTGACCACGTAATGGTAAACCACTTCTGTGGCGAATACCACGATAACAACCAATATCCATTAAACGCTTAATGCTTAAAGACACTTCTGTACGTAATTCACCTTCAATAGTGAACTGACCTACCTGCTGACGAATTCTACTGATTTCCTCATCATTCCAGTCTGATACTTTTTTGTCTTCACTTACATTAGCATTCTTAAGAACTTCTTGGGCTCTACTTCTGCCAATTCCGAAGATATAGGTTAATGCTATAACTCCTCGCTTTTGTTTTGGTATATCAACACCTGCAATTCTTGCCATAATTATCCTTGTCTTTGTTTGAATCTAGGATTCTTTTTGTTAATCACGTACAATCTGCCTTTTCTGCGTACAATCTTGCAGTCGGCACTTCTCTTTTTAATGGATGCTCTAACTTTCATAATGAATGTTTAGTATCTATAAGTTATACGAGCCTTTGTTAAATCGTAAGGGCTCATTTCTAATTTTACTTTATCTCCTGGTAATAATTTTATGTAGTGCATACGCATCTTTCCAGATATATGAGCCGTTACCACATGCTCATTTTCTAACTCTACACGAAACATCGCGTTCGAAAGTGCTTCTATTATTGTTCCGTCTTGTTCTATCGGCGGTTGTTTTGCCATAATTTATGCTACTGCTTTTCTATTCTTACCTGTTTTCATTAACCCGTCATAATGCTTGTTCAACAAGTACGAGTTTATTTGCTGCATTGTATCTATTGCAACACCAACCATAATTAATAGTGATGTTCCTCCAAAGAACAATGCCCAACCTTGTTGAATACCTAATAATCCTCCTACAATTGCTGGAAAAATAGCAATTAGCGCAAGGAAAATAGATCCTGGAAGTGTAATTTGAGACATAATCTTGTCTAAATATTCAGAAGTTTCTGTTCCAGGTCTTATTCCTGGTATGAAACCTCCACTTCTCTTTAAATCATCTGCAATCTTATTAGTAGGTACTGTAATTGCGGTGTAAAAGTACGTAAATACAATGATTAATAACGCAAATACTAAATTATACCAAAATCCGAAGATATCACTAAATGCTGCAGCAACACCTTGAGACGTTTCAGACTCAGATAATCCTGCTACTGCTGCTGGTATAAACATAATTGCTTGAGCAAAAATGATAGGCATTACACCAGATGCATTTAATTTTAGTGGTATAAATTGGCGTGAACCAAAAACATCTTTTTCATATCCTCCAGATTGTGTTCTTCTAGCATATTGTACTTGTATTTGTCGTACAGCCATTACTAACATTACTGAAGCAAATATGATAAAGAACCAAATTACTAGCTCTATAAGGATCATTATTAGACCACCGTTAGATTGATTTACTCTAGACACCCATTCTTGTGCAAATGCTTGTGGTAGAGTAGCAATAATACCAACCATAATTAATAATGATATACCATTTCCTATACCCTTATCTGTAATCTTTTCACCTAGCCACATTGCAAATATTGTTCCCGTAACTAAGATAATAACAGATGTAAAGTAAAATTGGAATGTTAATCCTAATACAAAGGCTTCTGTTGGTACACCTAATGCTGGTAAACTTGCTAAATAACCTGGTGCTTGCACCAAACATATTGCAATTGTTAACCATCTTGTAATTTGATTAATTTTACGTCTTCCGCTTTCTCCATCCTTTTGAAGCTTTTGTAAGTAAGGTATAGCAATACCCATTAACTGTACAACAATAGATGCTGAAATGTAAGGCATAATACCTAATGCAAAAATTGAAGCATTAGAAAATGCACCTCCAGTAAAAGCATCTAAAAGGCCTCCAATACCACCACCTGCAAAATTTCCAGAAAACTGACCAAGTTGATCAGCATCAATACCTGGTAAAACAACTTGAGCACCAAAACGGTAAACTAATAACAAACCAAGTGTTACAAGGATTCTGTTTTTAAGTTCCTCAATCTTCCAGATATTTTTTAAAGTTTGGATAAATTTCATAAGGTGTATATATTATAAGGTTGTAGCTTCTCCGCCAGCTTTTTCGATAGCATCTTTAGCTGTCTTCGTGAATTTGTGAACAGATATTTTTAATGCTGTTTTTAATTCACCACGACCCATAATTTTTACTAGATCTTTTCTATTTGCCAAACGGTTCTCAACAAGAACATCTAAAGTTACTTCATCTGTAATGCGACCTGCATCAACATACTCTTGAAGTGTATCTAGATTAATTCCTTTGTATTCCACTCGGTTTCTGTTTGTAAAACCAAACTTAGGAACACGACGCTGTAATGGCATTTGTCCACCTTCAAAACCAACTTTTTTAGAGTATCCTGAACGTGACTTTGCACCTTTATGACCACGAGTTGCAGTACCACCTTTACCGGTACCTTGACCACGACCTTTGCGCTTAGCTTTATTTTTAACTGACCCTTCTGCAGGTCTTAGTTTGTGTAATTCCATTTGTAATGTGTTATGCTTCTTCTACAGAAACTAAGTGAGACACTTTATTTACCATTCCAAGGATGTTTGGTGTATCCTCGTGCTCGACTACTTGACCTATTCTTCTAAGACCCAATGCTCTTAATGTAAGCTTTTGGTCTTTTGGTCTTTTAATGTCGCTTCTTACTTTGGTTACTTTAATCTTTCCCATTGTTCCTAAGAATTATCCGTTAAATACTTTGTCTAAAGAGACACCACGTTGTTTTGCAATTGTATCTGCACTACGTAATTGTAATAATGCATCAAAAGTTGCTTTTACCACGTTATGTGGGTTTGATGAACCTTGGTTCTTTGATAATACATCATGTACACCAACTGCTTCTAATACTGCACGTATTGCACCACCAGCAATTACTCCTGTACCGGTTGCTGCAGGCATAAGCAATACTCTAGCTCCACCATATTTACCCTTTTGCTCGTGTGGTAGTGTTCCTTTATTAAGAGGAATACGTACTAAGTTTTTCTTTGCATCTTCTACTGCTTTAGAAATAGCTTCAGAAACCTCTTTAGATTTTCCTAAACCTTGTCCTACAACACCAGATTCATCTCCTACAACTACAATTGCAGAAAAACCGAAAGCTCTACCACCTTTAGTAACTTTAGTTACACGTTGTACGCCTACTAAACGATCTTTTAACTCTAATCCGCTTGGTTTAACAAGCTCTACATTTTTATACTTTTGATACATAATTTAGAATTTAAGTCCGGCTTCGCGTGCACCGTCTGCTAATGATTTAACTCTACCGTGGTATAAGTAACCACCTCTATCAAATGCAACTGCTTCGATACCAGCTTTTGTAGCTTTCTCTGCAATTGCTTTTCCTACTGCAGCAGCAACCTCCATACCGGTGCCTTCTGCGTTAACTTCTTTATCTCTAGAAGAAGCTGAAGCTAAAGTAGTTTCATTTACATCATCGATAATTTGAGCGTAAATTTCTTTATTGCTTCTAAATACTGCTAATCTTGGACGGCTAGGTGTACCGCTTAAATTTTTGCGTATTCTTCTTCTAATTCTAAGTCTTCTTGTTTCTCTTGAAAATGCCATAATACTGAATAATTATGCAGACTTACCTGCTTTTCTTCTTATTTGTTCTCCTACAAACTTAATACCTTTTCCTTTATAAGGTTCTGGCTTACGGAACGCACGGATCTTAGCCGCAACTTGTCCTACTAATTGTTTGTCGAAAGATGTTAAAATCACTATTGGGTTTTTACCTTTCTCAGATACTGTCTCAACTTTAATTTCTGGAGCAAGGTCTAACACAATATTGTGAGAGAAACCAATTGCTAAATCAAGCTTTTGACCTTGGTTTGAGGCTCTATAACCTACACCAACCAATTCTAATTTTTTAGTGAACCCTTGTGATACACCTTCAACCATATTCTGAATTAAAGCACGATATAAACCGTGTTTAGATTTATGGTCTTTTAATTCTGAAGGACGCTCCAAGATAACTTCGTTATCCTCAACTTTTACATTGATATCCTTAATCTCTTGATGGAGCTCGCCTAACTTTCCTTTAACTGTAATTACGTTATCATTTAAGCTAACGGTTACGCCATCTGGGATCGTCACTGGACTGTTACCTATTCTTGACATTGTTTTACCTTTTAATTGGTATTATTAACTTAGTATACGTAGCAAAGTACTTCACCACCAACATTCTCCTTACGAGCTTGTTTGTCTGTCATTACACCATGAGATGTAGAGACAATAGCAACTCCTAATCCGTTAAGGATTCTAGGAACTTCTTGTGAACCTGCGTACTTACGTAAACCTGGTTTACTAATTCTTTGAATCTTTTTAATAACTGGTTCTTTAGTAACCTTATCATATTTTAAAGCTATCTTAATACTACCTTGAGCAGTTGTATCTTCAAACTTATAACTAAGGATAAAACCTTGATCAAAAAGAATTTTTGTAATTTCTTTCTTAAGATTAGATGCAGGAATTTCTACAACACGATGGTTTGCAGCATTTGCATTTCTAATTCTTGTAAGGTAATCTGCGATTACGTCTGTATTCATCTGTATGAAATTGCGGTGATGGTTTTCTTAAATAGAACCTTCCACCAATTTATATAATTTTTCTGCTTTTGCAGGAATTACCAAGATGCTTTTTTAACACCTGGAATTAAACCTTTATTTGCCATTTCACGAAACATTACACGTGAAAGACCAAATTGTCTCATATAACCCTTAGGTCTTCCTGTAATTTTACAACGATTGTGTAAACGAACAGGTGAGGCATCTTTAGGTAATTTTTGTAATGCATCATAATCTCCAGCTTCTTTAAGAGCCTTGCGCTTTTCTGCATACTTTTCTACCATCTTTTCACGCTTTCTTTCGCGTGCTTTCATTGATTCTTTAGCCATAATTAATTCTTTTTAAAAGGTAAACCTAATTCTACTAACAATGATTTTGCTTCTTTGTCTGTATTTGCAGTTGTAACGAATGTAATATCCATACCTGCAATTTTATTTACCTTATCAATATCTATTTCTGGAAAAATAATCTGCTCTGTAACTCCTAAATTGTAGTTACCTCTACCATCAAAACCTGTAGCTTTAATTCCGTTAAAATCTCTAACACGTGGAAGTGCAGAAGTTATAAAACGGTCTAAAAATTCATACATACGCTCACCTCTCAACGTAACTTTAACACCAATAGGCATTCCCTTACGTAGTTTAAAGTTAGCGACATCCTTTTTAGATATAGTAGATACTGCTTTTTGACCAGTTATTGCAGTTAATTCATCAATTGCATGATCAATTAACTTCTTGTCAGCTACTGCTCCACCAACACCTCTACTTACAACTATCTTAGTAAGTTTTGGCACTTCCATGATATTGCCATAGCTAAACTCTTCCTTAAGAGCAGCGATAACGCGCTCATTATATTCTGTTTTTAGTCTCGGTACGTAACTCATAACTAAATAGTGTCGTTTGTGGTTTTTGCAAACCTTACTTTTTTACCATCTTCCATTCTATATCCTACACGTGTAGTTTTTCCATTACCGTCAATTAATGACAGATTAGAGATATGAATAGCTGCTTCTTTTTCTTTGATACCACCTTGAGGACTAGATGCACTAGGCTTCTCGTGTTTCTTTATAAGGTTAACACCTTCAACAATTGCTTTGTTTTTTTCAACAAGAACTTTCTGGATTTTTCCTTCCTGTCCTTTGCTTGCACCAGCAATTACTCTTACAGTGTCTCCTACTTTTATTTTCAACTTTGTTGCCATCTTTTGTTTCAATTACAGCACCTCTGGCGCTAGTGATACAATTTTCATGAACTGCTTGTCACGAAGTTCTCTAGCAACAGGTCCAAAGACACGTGTTCCTCTCATCTCACCAGTAGGATTCAACAATACACATGCATTGTCATCAAAACGGATATATGAACCGTCTGGTCTACGAACTTCTTTCTTAGTACGTACAACTACTGCTGTAGAAACGGCACCTTTTTTAATTCCACCGTTTGGTGTTGCCTCTTTTACACTGACAACAATTTTATCTCCTACAGACGCATATCTGCGTTTGGTACCTCCCAATACACGGATAGTCAAAACTTCTTTTGCTCCTGTATTGTCTGCTACTCTTAATCTAGATTCTTGTTGTAACATTATTTAGCTCTTTCAATGATTTCTACTAATCTCCAACATTTCGATTTGCTCATTGGGCGAGTTTCCATAATTCTTACAGTATCACCTTCGTTGCAATCGTTTGTTTCGTCGTGCGCTACATACTTTTTCGTTTTTAAAACGAATTTTCCGTACATAGGGTGTTTTACTTTCTTAATTTCAGAAACCACTATAGATTTCTGCATCTTATTACTTGTAACAACACCAACACGCTCTTTTCTTAAATTTCTTTTTTCCATTTCCATCAGAATTAAGCGTTTAGTTCTCTTTTTGTTAACTCTGTTGCAATTCTTGCAATAGACTTTCTCATACTTCTTAACTGCATAGGGTTTTCCAGAGGAGAAAGGCTATGTGCCATTCTTAATTCTGAATATGCTTTCTTAGACTTTACAAGTTCTTCTTGTAGCTCTTCTGTTGAAGCTTCTCTTACTTGTGGTTGTTTCATAACGCTCATAACTTAGTCTTTATAATCGTAATCTCTAGAGACAATAAACTTTGTTCTTACTGGAAGTTTCTGTGCTGCAAGGCGTAATGCCTCTTTTGCTGTTTCCATATTAACACCACCAAGTTCAAACATGATTCTACCAGGTTTTACTACTGCTGCCCAATATTCAACTGCACCTTTACCTTTACCCATACGTACTTCAAGAGGTTTTTTAGTAATTGGCTTATCTGGGAATATCATAATCCAGATAGAACCTTCTCTTTTCATATAACGAGTAGCTGCAATACGTGCCGCCTCAATCTGTCTAGCTGTGATGAAGCTTGAGTCTAAAGACTTTAATCCAAATGTACCACTTGACAATCTGTGTCCTCTTTGGGCTAAGCCCTTCATACGACCCTTTTGCTGCTTGCGGTATTTTGTTCTTTTAGGCTGTAACATTGCTCTTTACTTTAAAATAATTATTTTCTACGACGAGATTTTCCTCTTTGACCACCAGATTTACCACCTTGCTTTTCAAGGCCTACTAATGGAGAAAGCTCTCTCTTTCCGTAAACTTCACCTTTCATGATCCATACTTTAATACCCAACTTACCATAAGTAGTTTGAGCTTCAACTAAAGCATAGTCAATATCGGCTCTAAAAGTAGATAAAGGAATACGTCCTTCTTTATAAGACTCTACACGTGCCATTTCAGCTCCGTTAAGACGTCCTGCAATCTGGATCTTAATACCTTCTGCATTCATTCGCATTGCAGCCGCAATAGCCATTTTGATTGCACGACGGTAAGAGATTCTGTTTTCAACTTGTCTAGCTACACTAGCTCCAACAAGATGAGCATCTAACTCTGGTCTTTTAATCTCAAAGATATTAATCTGTACTTCTTTACCAGTTAATTTCTTAAGCTCTTCTTTTAACTTGTCTACCTCTTGACCACCTTTACCGATAATAATACCAGGTCTAGCAGTAGTGATAGTAACGGTTACAAGTTTAAGCGTACGCTCAATAATTACTCTTGACACACTAGCTTTAGAAAGACGTGCATGGATGTACTTTCTAATCTTATCGTCTTCGGCAAGTTTATCACCGTAGTCATTTCCTCCGTACCAGTTGGATTCCCAACCTCTAATGATACCAAGTCTATTACCGATTGGATTTGTTTTCTGTCCCATATCTAACTTAGCTTTGTGTATTATTTTTAGCTCCTACAACCATTGTTACGTGGTTTGAGCGTTTTCTTATTCTATGTGCACGACCTTGTGGTGCTGGACGTAGTCTTTTTAACATACTACCACCATCCACTCTAATCTCTTGTACAAATAACTCAGCCTCTTCTACACTAGCATCCTCATTCTTTGCTTGCCAATTTGAAATGGCAGAAAGTAATAATTTCTCTAATCTTCTTGAAGCTTCCTTACTGTTAAACTTCAAAATATATAGTGCTTGTTCTACATCTTTACCTCTAACTAAATCTGCAACGATTCTCATTTTACGAGGTGATGTAGGGCAGTTATTCAACTTTGCAATAGCTAAGCTTTTCTTAGCCTCTTTCATTTGCTCTGCTCTTTCTCTTTTACGAACTCCCATAGCCTATTATTTTTTTCCTTTATTTTTCGCACCTACGTGTCCTCTAAAAGAACGTGTTGGTGAAAATTCTCCAAGCTTATGACCTACCATATTCTCAGTAACATAAACAGGTATAAATTGCTTCCCATTATGTACTCCTATAGTTTGTCCTACAAAATCTGGAGTTATCATAGAGGCTCTAGACCAAGTCTTAATAACTGTCTTTTTACCGCTATCCACATTTTGAGCTACCTTTCTCTCTAATTTATAGTGAACGTAAGGTCCTTTTTTTAATGAACGTGCCATATTTTATTTTTTCTTTCTAGTTTTTCTGCGTTCAACGATAAATCTGTTACTCGCTTTCTTCTTGTAACGTGTCTTATAGCCTTTTGCAGGTATACCATTACGTGATCTTGGGTGCCCTCCAGAAGATTTACCTTCACCACCACCCATTGGGTGATCAACTGGGTTCATCACTACTGGACGAGTTCTTGGTCTTCTACCTAACCATCTTGAACGACCTGCTTTACCAGATACGATTAACTGATGATCAGAGTTAGATACCGCTCCTATTGTAGCTTTACAAACAGACAAAATCATTCTAACCTCTCCAGATGGCAACTTAACAGTTGCATACTTACCATCTCTTGCCATTAACTGAGCAAAAGTACCAGCACTACGAGCCATAACAGCTCCTTGACCAGGATGTAATTCTATACAAGAAATTACAGTACCTAAAGGAATTGAAGATAACGGCATAGAGTTTCCAATTTCTGGAGCCAAGAAATCTTGACTTGAAATCACCTCTTGCCCAACTTCTAGTCCGTTTTGTGCAATGATATATCTTTTCTCACCATCTGCATAACTCAACAAAGCAATAAATGCTGTTCTGTTAGGGTCATACTGAATCGATTCTACTGTACCAGCTTGATCAAACTTATTACGTTTAAAATCAATGATACGGTAACGTCTTTTTGCACCACCACCACGGTAACGCATGGTCATACGACCAGAATTGTTTCTACCACCAGATCTTTTTCTCGGAGCCAAAAGGCTTTTTTCCGGCTTATCAGTTGTTACGGCATCATTTCCGTTAACAACTCTAAAACGCTGTCCTGGTGTTATTGGTTTTAATTTTCTTACTGACATTTTTTAGTCTTAAAGATTGCTATATAAATCTATTGTATCTCCGTCTGCAACCTTAACTACTGCTTTTTTATAAGCTGAAGTTTTACCAGTCACGATACCAGTTTTGGTATATCGCGTTCTGCGGTCTGGACGTACATTTAAAGTTCTTACTTGGTCTACATTAACGCCATAAGTACTTTCAACAGCTTCCTTAATCTGGATTCTGTTTGCCGTCTTAGCAACCTCAAAAGTAAAGCTATTTTCTAGCTCACTTAAACGGGTCGCCTTTTCTGTAATAATTGGTTTTATCAAGATGCTCATGACGATTGTTTAACTTAAGTTTGACTCAATTTCTTCTAATGAACCTTCTAAAAGCACTAAACTTTGAGAATTCATTATTTTGTAAGTGTTTAATTCTGAAACAGTTACGACATTAGAGCCTTTAAAATTTCGCGAAGACAAATATACGTTTTTATTTGTATCTCCCAAGACTATCAGCGATTTATTGTTTTCTATCCCTAAATTAGTTAAGAAATCAATATAGTTTTTAGTCTTTGGAGCGTCAAATGAAAAGTTCTCAACAATTACAATTGCATTGTCTTGAGCTTTTTGTGATAACGCAGATCTACGCGCTAATTGCTTCTGTTTCTTATTTAATTTAAAACTGTAATTTCTTGGTCTTGGACCAAAAATACGTCCACCACCTCTAAATACAGGAGATTTAATACTACCTGCACGTGCTGTACCAGTTCCTTTTTGTTTCTTGATTTTGCGTGTACTACCAGCGATTTCAGCACGTTCTTTAGCTTTATGCGTACCTTGACGCTTGTTAGCTAAGTGTTGCTTTACATCTAGGTAAACAGCATGTTCATTTGGCTCAATACCGAAAACAGCGTCAGAAAGAGTAACCTTTCTACCTATTTCTTTTCCTTTGATATCTAAAACTGCTATCTCCATTACTTCTGAATCGTTACATAAGAGTTCTTGTGTCCAGGAACAGCACCTTTAACTACTATAAGGTTTTTGTCTGCAACAACTTTAAGTACTCTTAAATTTTGAACTTTAACTTTCTCGTTACCCATTTGGCCAGCCATTTTCATACCCTTGAAAACTCTTGCAGGGTAAGAAGCCGCACCAATAGAACCAGGAGCTCTTAAACGGTTATGTTGACCGTGAGTTGCTTGACCAACACCACCAAAACCGTGACGCTTTACAACACCTTGAAAACCTTTACCTTTAGAGGTACCGGAAACATCAACGAACTCGCCTTCTTTAAACATTTCGACAGTTACACTGTCACCTAAATTGAAATCATCTTCAAATTTCTTGAATTCCGCGACTTTGTACTTAGGCGATGTTCCTGCTTTCTTAAAGTGGCCTACAGCCGCATTAGATGCACGTTTATCTGCCTTGTCATCGAAACCAAGTTGAAGAGCTTTGTACCCGTCAACCTCAGAGGTTCTGACTTGGGTAACGACACAAGGTCCAGCTTGAATGACTGTACAAGGAATATTCTTCCCGTTTTCGTCAAAAATGCTGGTCATGCCGATTTTCTTTCCTATTAACCCAGACATATTTATTAATTATAAATTACTATTACTTATTAAGTTGAAGGACTTTCCTTCTAATAAAACAACAGGGTCAAAAAACTTCAACCCTGTTGATTTTTTTTGATTCCGTTTTTCCCTTGCTAACAAGCTTGGGACATGTTAAAGAGTTACTCAAACTCTTTTGACATAAAAGTTAAACTTTTATCTCTACTTCAACTCCACTAGGAAGCTCTAATTTCATAAGAGCATCAATAGTTTTAGATGAAGAGCTATAAATATCTAACAGTCTTTTATAAGAGCTTAACTGAAATTGCTCTCTAGACTTTTTATTTACGTGCGGTGAACGCAATACTGTAAATATTTTTTTATGTGTAGGTAAAGGAATTGGCCCTGTAACTACAGCTCCAGTACTTTTTACCGTTTTTACAATCTTCTCAGCTGATTTATCTACCAAGTTGTGATCGTAAGACTTTAATTTTATTCTGATTTTCTGACTCATTTTCCTTGATATTAGTCGTTTGCTGTTCCTTTAGTTGCTGCGATAACTTCTTCAGATATATTTGAAGGTGTTTGATCGTAGTGAGAGAATTCCATAGTTGATGTAGCACGACCAGATGATAATGTTCTTAATGTAGTTACATAACCAAACATTTCAGATAATGGTACTGTTGCTTTTACAACTTTAGCTCCTGCTCTATCAGACATATCACTTACTTGACCACGACGACGGTTAAGGTCACCTACGATATCACCCATATTTTCTTCTGGAGTAATAACTTCAAGCTTCATAATTGGCTCAAGGATAACAGAACCTGCACCTTTAGACGCAGCTTTATAACCCATTTTTGCAGCCAACTCAAAAGAAAGTTGATCAGAATCCACAGGGTGGAAAGATCCATCTTTAAGTGTTACTTTTAAAGTATCCATTTGGAAACCAGCTAGTGGTCCAGACTTCATTGCTTCAGTAAATCCTTTTTGTACAGATGGTATGAATTCTTTAGGAATACGACCACCTTTAATTTGATCTACAAACTGTAAGCCTTCGCCTTCAAAATCTGAATCTACAGGACCCATTTCAAAAACAATGTCAGCAAATTTACCACGACCACCAGATTGCTTCTTATAAACCTCTCTGTGCTCGTTAGCTCTTGTAACAGCTTCTTTGTACTCTACCTGAGGCTGACCTTGACTTACTTCTACCTTAAATTCTCTTTTAAGACGATCTACAATAATATCTAGGTGTAATTCTCCCATTCCAGAAATAACAGTTTGACCTGAAGCCTCATCTGTTCTTACTTGGAATGTTGGATCCTCTTCAGCTAATTTAGCTAAAGCCATACCTAATTTATCAACATCTGCCTTAGTTTTAGGCTCAACCGCGATACCAATTACAGGATCTGGAAAGTCCATAGATTCTAAAACGATAGGCGCATCTTCTGCAGATAACGTATCACCTGTTTTAATATCTTTAAATCCTACAGCCGCTCCAATATCTCCAGCTTCGATAAAATCGATTGCGTTTTGCTTATTAGAGTGCATCTGATAAATTCTAGAAATACGTTCTTTTTTACCAGAACGGTTATTCAATACATAAGAACCAGCATCTAAACGTCCTGAATAAGAACGAAAGAATGCTAAACGTCCTACGAAAGGATCTGTAGCAATCTTAAATGCTAAAGCAGCAAATGGTGCCTTAACATCTGGCTTACGAAGTTCTTCTTTTTCTGTATCTGGATTTACTCCTACAATACCTTCCTTATCTACTGGAGAAGGCAAGTAACGACATACACCATCTAATAAGAACTGTACACCTTTATTCTTAAATGCAGAACCACATATCATTGGTATGATAGCCATATCCATTACCGCTTCACGCAATGCTGCGTGAACTTCATCTTCTGTAATAGAGTCTTCATCTTCGAAGAATTTCTCCATTAACTCCTCATCATACTCAGCAACAGCTTCAATTAGCTCAGCTCTGTATTTTTTTACCTCTTCTTTCATATCCTCAGGAATCTCAATCTCATCGAAAGTAGCTCCTTGAGTTTCATCGTGCCATACAATTGCTTTGTTAGACACTAAATCTACAATACCTTTAAAGTCCATCTCTTCACCAATTGGCAATACAATTGGCACAGCGTTAGACTTTAACATATCACGAACTTGTTGACAAACTGCCAAGAAGTTAGATCCTTGACGGTCCATTTTATTAACAAACCCAATACGTGGTACTTTGTAGTTATCTGCTAATCTCCAGTTAGTTTCAGATTGTGGCTCTACACCATCAACTGCTGAAAAAAGGAATACCAAACCATCAAGAACTCTTAATGAACGGTTTACCTCTACTGTAAAGTCTACGTGACCTGGAGTATCAATAATATTAAAGTGATAAGGCTTTGTATCTGGAAGATCTTGCCCTTGATGTCTTGGAAAATTCCAAGTACATGTTGTAGCAGCAGATGTAATGGTAATACCACGCTCCTGCTCTTGCTCCATCCAGTCCATTGTAGCAGCACCATCATGTACTTCTCCAATTTTATGACTTACACCTGTATAAAAAAGAACACGCTCTGTTGTTGTTGTTTTACCAGCATCAATATGAGCAGCAATTCCTATATTTCTTGTATATTTTAAATCTCTTTGTGCCATTTTGGTTTTTTAGAATCTAAAGTGAGAGAATGCTTTGTTTGCTTCCGCCATTTTGTGAGTGTCTGTACGCTTTTTAACGGCAGCACCTTCTTCTTTTGCAGCTGCAAGAATTTCTGCAGCAAGCTTATTGGCCATAGATTTTTCATTACGCTTACGAGCGAAAGATATTAACCACTTCATTGCAGTTGACACCTTACGGTCTGGACGTATTTGCATTGGTATCTGAAATGTAGCACCACCAACACGACGACTTCTCACTTCTACGTGAGGCATCACATTTGATAACGCTTCTTTCCATACTTCTAAAGCAGATTTTTCGTCATCCTGCTTTTTTTCCTCTACTACCTCCATTGCGTCGTAGAAAATCTTAAACGCTACAGATTTTTTACCATCCCACATCATCATGTTAACGAAACGAGTCACTAACTGATCATTAAATTTTGGATCTGGTAAAAGAGGTCTCTTTTTTGCCTGTCTTTTTCTCATGTCTTCTCTTTAAAAAAAGTTTTTTGTTTTACTTCTTTGGGCGTTTTGCACCATACTTAGATCGACGTTGCGTTCTTCCTGCGACACCTGCGGTATCTAAGGCTCCACGAACAATGTGGTATCTAACTCCTGGCAAATCTTTTACCCTTCCACCTCTTACCAATACTATCGAGTGCTCTTGAAGATTGTGACCCTCACCTGGAATGTATGCGTTTACCTCCTTACCATTAGTCAAACGTACACGCGCTACTTTACGCATTGCAGAGTTTGGTTTCTTTGGTGTAGTTGTGTAAACACGCGTACATACTCCACGTCTCTGAGGACACGAATCTAAAGCAGCCGATTTACTCTTCTTGGTAATTTTGGCTCTTCCTTTTCGTACTAATTGTGAAATTGTTGGCATATTATTCTATACACTAATTATTAAAAATAAAATATCCCTATTTTTAGGGTTGGCAAATGTAGTACTATTTTTCAGTAAATCAAACGATAAGACATTAATTTTCTTCAGCAGTTTTAAAAAGCTTTCTCAACTCGCATAAATTACCTTATAATAACGTTATTTATATTCAGAAAATAAATCAGCATTGAAGAGAATAGTTTTTATTGTCCTTATATACCTACTAAATTTTAGTAATGTTTTTTCACAAGATCTAATACTTCAAATTAAAGTTGAGGATACTTTAAATTTGAAACATTTAGACAACTCATTAGAACTAAAAAGATTCAAAAACTTTTCAAGCCTTTCTTCATCATTTGACTCTATTTTCAACAATCTTCAAAATAAAGGATTTATAAATCTGAAGGCAACACCTATACAAAAGGTTAACGACAGTATTTTTGAAAGCACTTTAAACTTAGGAAAACAGGTAGATTCAATATTTATTGATATTCCACAATCCACATTCACCCTGAAACAACTAAAATCTGTAGACCCAAATGCTAAAGAGTCAAGAATAAAAATACCTATAAGCAAAACGCAAAGCATACTAAACTATCTAAATAATTTACAAGCAAACTCTGAATCTCCATTTAGCTCACTAAGCTTAAAAAACATAAAAATTAACAAAACATCACTTTATGCAGATTTAAGTTTAGAAAGTACTAAACAAAGAACTATTGATAAGATAATTATAAATGGTTATGAAAAATTTCCTAATTCATTTATAAGGTATGGCGCAAGACTAAAAATTAAACAACCTTTTAACAGAGAAACATTAAAGCGAAAATCTAAACAGTTAGACAATTTAAGTTTTGCGACCACTAAAAAAGATCCTGAAATTCTATTCACTAAAGATTCCACAAGTGTCTATTTATATATAGAGAAGAAAAAATCTAATTCATTTGATGGGTTTTTAGGCTTTTCAAATAATGCAGAAACTGGCAATCTTGAATTTAATGGGTACCTAGATTTAAATCTTACTAATAATTTAGATTTTGGAGAATCTCTTAATCTAACCTATAAGTCTGACGGAAGAGAACAAGTTCAATTTAAATCTGGCATTAACCTTCCATATTTATTCAAGACACCAGTGGGTTTATTGCTAGACCTTGAAATATTTAAGAGAGATTCTACGTTTGTTACTGTTGACCAAAATGCGCGACTAAATTATCAAATCACCAATAACTCTAATATTTATTTAGGCTACAAAGGAACAACATCCAGCAACCTTGAAGAGGAACCAATTGCAGGCACCACCATTGTAGACTACACTTCTAACTACGTAGATTTTGGAGGGAAAACAGAACAACTTTCATCCAACAAGCTATTCCCAACTACATTTCACGTTAGCCTAAACAGTTTAGTGGGGAAAAGAACTACCGAATTGCTAGAGGACACCCAAATTAGAGGTTCTATTAATTCTCAATACAATTATCAACTTAGTGACAGAAGTTATTTGTTTGCGAAAAACTACGCTTCAATACTATTAACAGAAAACTACATAACAAATGAACTGTTTAGGTTTGGAGGCATTCAATCAATTAGAGGATTTGAAGAAAATAGCATAGACGCATCTCTTTTAAATTCATTTCAGTCTGAATTTCGCTATATCTTATCTCCAAATCTTTACACGCACTCTGTGTTAGATTATGCCTATTATGAAAATGATGTGTTAGGCATAAAGCAGCAACTCGTGAGTATTGGTTTTGGTTTAGGGCTTTACACCAATTCGGGTTTATTAAAAGTTGTTTTTGCTAATGGAAAAACAAGCGATCAGTCATTTAAATTCGACAACACGAAAGTACACCTAAGCTTTTTTACAAAATTTTAACCAACAAATGTTAAAATATGTTAAAAGCGAATAATAGTGTTCATAAACATTGCAATTATTAGGTTTATTGCTGAGTTTCGTGCCGGCTAATTCAAATAAATTATAAGATGAAAACAAAGTTTAGTGGAATTTTAACGCTAATACTAGCGTTTGTCGTGCAATTTTCTTTTGCACAGGACAAAACCGTAACAGGTGTGGTTACAGATAATTCTGGCTTACCACTACCAGGTGTTACAATTATTGTAAAAGGGACTTCTAATGGAACCCAAACCGATTTTGATGGAAATTATTCTATCAACGCAAGCGAATCAAGTACTTTAGTGTACTCTTTTATTGGTTTTAAAACACAAGAACAGCTTGTAGGAAGCAAAACCAACATTAACGTTACCCTTGCAGAAAGCACAGCAGAGCTAGACGAAGTAGTAGTTGTAGCATTTGGACAACAAAATAAGCGTAAGCTTATACAAAGTGTTTCTGTGGTAGACGAAGAGGCTTTAAGAGACATTCCCGCAAATTCTCCACAAGAATTGATTCAAGGTCAGGCAGCTGGTGTACAAGTAGTACAATCTTCTGGTGTTCTTGGAGCTGCTCCAACAATTAAAATTCGTGGTGTTGCATCAGTTTCATCTGGAGCTAGACCTTTATTTGTTGTAGATGGTGTACCATTAAATGATACAGACCTTACATCAAACCAAGGTGCGAATCAAGGACTTAACCCTTTAGCAAACATAAACCCTAATGATATTGCATCTATCTCAGTATTAAAAGATGCTTCGGCAACTGCTGTATATGGATCAAGAGGATCTAATGGTGTTGTATTAATTACAACTAAGTCTGGTAAGAAAGGTCAAGATACTAGAGTAACATTAAATATGAATACTGCTTTCAGTGAATCTACAGACACATTTGATATGATGACTGCAGACGAGTTTAGACAATATGCAGTTGATGCAGGTTATTTCTCAGGAGTGACTTCTCCAGACGACTTACCTCAAGGTGATTTTGATTGGGTAGATGGTGTTACAAGAACTGGAATCTCTAAAAATATAGATGCCTCTGTAAGTGGTGGTAGTGAAAAAACTTCATTCTTTATTAGTACAAACTTTAAAAATGAAGAAGGATTTATTATTGGAAACGGACTTAAAAGAACTGCTGGCCGTATAAACATTAACCACGAAGCTAATGATTGGTTGGATGTAGGTGCAAACATTGGTGTAAGTTTAAACGAATTTGACAGAGTAGGTGCTGAGAACAGTACGTTTGCTCCACTTACATCTGCTTATTTAATAAGACCTTGGGTTGAACCAAGAGATGAAAATGGACAGTTTGTAAACACTGGCTTTATTGCAAACACAATAGCAATTGAATCTTTAGACATCAACAAATCTGATCAATCAAGATTAACAGGTAATTTTTTCGCAACTGCTGGAATTACAGATTACTTAAGTTTTACTTCAAAATTTGGTGTAGATAGAGTTTTAATTGAAGAGCAACAACGTTCTTTTGAGATTAACACACCAGGTGGATTCGCTTCAAATAGCTACGCTCAAGACAATAGAGTACTATTAACTAACTCTTTAAACTTTGACAAAACTTTTAATGACGTTCACTCTGTAGGAGCTGTAGTAGGTATATCTTATGAGGAAAACAAAATTAGAACTTCAACAGTAGCCGGTACAGGCTTTGTTAGTGATGCAAGTATAAACGTAGTTTCTGCTGCAGAAAAAACAACAACTACATCTGGTGCAACAGAAAACAGATTAGTAGGTTATTTTGGAAGAGTAAACTATGCTTACGACAACAAATATGTAGTAGAAGGATCTTTAAGAAGAGATGGGTCTTCTCGATTTGGAGCTAATGAGCAGTTTGGTACATTCTACGCAGTAGCCGGTGGATGGAACATCTCTGAAGAAGCATTTTTAGAAGATGTTGATTGGTTAAACAATCTAAAGCTTAGAGCAAGTTATGGTACAACAGGTAATGATAGAATTGGTAACTTTAGCTCTTTAGCATTATACCAAGGTGGTGTAATTGGTCAATATAATGGTTCTGCTGGTTTAGCACCAGATTCACCTGGAAACCCAGATTTAAGATGGGAAGAGTCTAAATCTTACGACTTAGGTTTTGCAACATCTTTGTTTAACAATAGAATATCTTTAACTGTTGATTACTACAACAAAGTAACATCAGACCTTATATTAAACGTACCATTATCAGTTGCTGCTTTCCCAGGACAAAATTCAAGACCAGAAAACATTGGTGAGATTGAAAACACTGGATTTGATATCAGCTTAACAACTGATAACGTTAGAAATGACAACTTTACATGGACAACTAGTATAAATGTTGGTATTAATGAAAATAAAGTTAATTCATTACCAGGTGCAGCAGTAGATGACCAAGGCAGAGAATTTGTTGCAGGATCTGCATCTCAAAGAGCAATTGTAGGTGAGTCTGTAAACACATTTTATTTAATAAGATATGTTGGTGTTAACCCACAAACTGGAGATGCTGAATGGTTAGATAGAGACGGAAACGTTACAACTACACCAACTGCAAGTGATAGAGTTGTTGTAGGAGATGCAAACCCAGATTTTGTTGGTGGTATTACAAATACCTTTAGATACAAAAACTTCGATCTTAACTTATTAGCAAACTTTAGTGTTGGTAATGATATTTACATTGACGGATTAAGATTTACTGATAATGCAGCTTCAGGAAGTTTCAACAACAGAAGAGCGTTATTAGACGTTTGGCAACAACCAGGTGACAACGCATATGTACCTGCTTTTGACAGCCCAACATTCTCAACATTCGATCAGAGATCTACATTACAGTTAAGAGATGGTTCTTACTTTAGAATGAAAAATGTAACTCTAGGATACTCTATCCCAGAAACATTTATGGAAAAAATTGGTTTAGTAAAAAGCGTAAGACTTTATGCAACAGCTACTAACCTATTTACTATAAAAGCAGACAACTTAGAAGGTATAGATCCAGAAGTTACAGACACAAGCTCTGCTTTAGGACAAGGTGAAACATTTTTCACACCACCTCAGTCTAAGTCATTCTTATTCGGAGCAACACTAACATTTTAATTGAAAAAAGAAAAGACATGAAAACATATAAATATTTATTTATTCTAATCACAGCTTTAGCATTTACAAGCTGCGAAGATGAATTGAATGTACTTCCTGAAGATGACCAATCTACAGAACAAGTATTTTCAAGTGAAGCAGGTGCTCAAGGAGCATTAGTTGGTGTATATAGTTTTGCACAACAAGACGATGTTCTTAATGGTACATCTACATTAGCTACAGAGTGGCAAGCAGATAATGTTGATTTTGTTGGCTCATTTCCAACATTTAACGACATAAGAACATACGAAACACAAGCAGACAACACTTCAATATTTGCCATTTATGATGACAACTATGAGGTTATTGGTGCAGCAAACAACGTAATTGCATTCGTTCCTACAATTGAAGATGAAAACTTCACAGAAGAAGAGCGTGCTCAAGTGATTGCTGAAGCTAAATTTATGCGTGCATTAGTATACTTTAAATTAGTTAATTTATTTGGTCAGCCATTACAAGTTGGTGGCGGAACTACATTAGCTGTTCCTTTAGTTACTGAACCATTCTCAATTTCTGGAGAAGCAAATCCTCCAAGAAATACAGTTAATGACATACACGCACAAATTGAGCAGGATTTAATAGAAGCTATACCGTCATTAACAAATGCAGACAACTCAAGAGCTACTACTGGTGCTGCGCAATTATTATTAGCGCGTCTTTATTTATACCAAGAGCGTTTTGGCGAAGCAGCAACTTTAGCAAATGATGCTATTAGTAACGATGAGTTTGTATTAGCTACAAACTATACATTCTACAATACGCAATCAACTGAGTTCTTTTTCACATTAGTTAACACACCTGCAGACGGTCAAGATAGTGGACAAGGTTTTTCAGGGTTAACAAATCCGGCTCCAGCTGGTCGTGGTGATGCTCCTTTTAGTGATAATTTAATTGAAGCATACCAAGAAGAAGCTGGTGATTTAAGATTCACATTAACTCAAACAGGTACATCTGCTTCAGGTGAAGACAGATTATTTACAAGTAAATTTCCTGATGGGAACACAAACTCAGATAATGCACCTGTATTAAGAGTTACTGAAGCTTATTTAACAAGAGCTGAAGCAAACTTTAGAAACGGAAGTACTATTGGTGCTGCTCCACTTGATGATATCAATGACTTAAGAGACAGAGCAAATTTACCACCACTAGGTGCTTTAACACTAGACCAGATCTTAAATGAAAGACGTAAAGAATTAGCATTTGAAGGGCAACGTAGAATGGATCTTTTAAGAAACGGTTTAAACTTGAGACGTCCAGGCATGCCTAATGAGGCTGAGTCTGCACCAGGTCAAAACAAGACTATTTTACCTATTCCAGCAAGAGAAGTTGACTTAAGCGGATTAGAGCAAAATCCAGGTTATTAACAAAACCTTTTTAAAGTAAAATTAACGCCACCTTAAAAGGGTGGCGTTTTTTATTACACAAAATTCATTGAAACCACCTATAAACTGAAAGATTGATAAAGCTTAATCTAAATTTTAAAAAATTAATATTTTCCTAATATATATTGCATATTTAAGTTTTTATTAGCACTTTTGGCGTTGGCTAATTCAAATAAATTATAAAATGAGAACAAAATTTAGTGGAATTTTAACGCTATTCTTAGCGTTTATGGTGCAAATGACCTTTGCACAATCAAAGACGATTACCGGTACGGTAACCGATGGTAGCGGCTTACCGCTTCCAGGTGTAAACGTCATTATTCAAGGTACTTCAAATGGTACTCAAACAGACTTTGATGGTAATTATTCTATCTCAGCGTCTACAGGAGACATTTTAGTATTTTCTTACATTGGTTTTACTACACAAAATCAAACTGTAGGAGCAAATAACACAGTTAATATTAAACTTGAAGCTGGTGAGGAACTGGACGAAGTTGTTGTAACTGCCTTAGGTATTAAGCGTAAGCAGGATGAGATTACAACGGCTAACCAGGTTGTGAAGAGTGAAGAACTTACTCAAGCACAAAACCCTAACGTAGCTCAAGGTCTTGCTGGTAAGGTATCTGGTCTTCAAATTAATACTACAAACAGTGGTGTAAACCAAAATGTACGTATTAACTTGAGAGGTAACAGATCTTTAACTGGTGACAACCAAGCTTTAATTGTAATTGATGGTGTAATTTCTTCATCTCAAGTACTTACTGCTTTAGATCCTAACATTATCGAGGATATTAACATTATTAAAGGTGCAAACGGTGCTGCACTTTACGGTTCTAGAGGTTCTAACGGTGTATTTATCGTTACAACTAAAAAAGGATCTGGTGGAGACAAGCTTACTGTAACAGTAAACTCTGCAACTTCTTTTGAAGAAATCGCTTACATCCCACAACGCCAGACTAGATATGGTCAAGGTTGGAATGGAGAGCACGTAAACTACGAGAATGGTGGTTGGGGACCAGAATTTGATGGTTCATTACAACCAGTTGGTCTTCCTCAAGAAGATGGTTCTTACAGATTTTTCCCTTATGTATCTTTAGGAGATAACATTAGTGAATTTTTCCAAACAGGACGTACATTCCAAAACACTGTATCTTTAAGTGCAGGTAACTTAGAAGATGGTTATATATTCTTATCTGCTAACAAGACAGACACAGAATTCATTATTGCAGATGACGTTTCAGAAAGAAACACATTCAACTTTAAAGGTGGTAAGAAATTTGGTAATTGGACTGTTGAAGGTAACGCTACATATTTATCTAGCAAAACTGAACAATCCACAGGTACTCTTTACTTAGAGTTACTTCAAACTGCAACAAACATTCCTGTTCAGGAATTTTCTGAGCCTAATAATGCGACGCACTGGACATCTTACTACAGGTCTCCATATTGGATTAGAGATAACGAAAGATCATCAGACAGGTTTGACATTTTTAGTGGAATTGCAAACATAAGCTACCAGTTTAACGATCACATTAGTATTGGTTATAATGCTAACATCAGAACTCGTCAAACTAGTAATAGAAGTTTTGTAAACGGTGATGTTGATACTGCTAATATCGGTGGTGGTGATTACACTACTATCTCTAGCTTTAGTACATCTGCAAGCACACTAAGAAATTATTATGGTGATTTAATCCTAAATTTTAATGATTATAATATTACTGATGATATTACGTTTAGCGCAAATATCGGTCAAAACTTAGTAGATAACTTGTCTATTAATGCTAGTACTGCTGGAGATAATTTGACAATTACTGATTTTTACAATATAGATAACATTACTGGAACACCAAGAGTTGCTAACAATGAGATAAGAACTCGTCGAGTGGGTCTTTTTGCCAACTTTGATTTTGGATATAAAGATTTCTTATTCTTAAACTTAACAGGACGTAATGACTATACATCAACACTTAATAAAGATAATAACTCATTCTTTTACCCAAGTGCTGGTATATCTTTCATCCCAACTAAAGCTTTCCCAAGTTTAAAAGGCGATGTTTTAAATTTTGCAAAAGTTGCTGTTAGCGCAGTAAAAGTTGGAAACGATGGTGGTATTGCAGCTTATGAAACAGTACCTGTTTTCGAACAAGCTGCTAACTATCCTTACGGAACTTTAAACTCTTTCGGACAAGATAGATCTATTACAGATCCATTATTAGAGCCTGAATTTGTAACGTCTTATGAAGGTAACTTAAACTTAGGTTTCTTTAACGATAGATTAACTTTTGACGGTTCTTACTATTTCTCTAAAAACACAAACCAAATTGCTAATACATCTACGTCTTCAGCATCTGGTATTAGTTCTTCGAGAATTAACATTGGTGAGACTGAAACAAGAGGTTTTGAAATTGACTTAGGATTTACACCTATCAAAACTGAAAACTTCCGTTGGGATGCTAGAATTTCTTATTCTACAAACGAGACAAAAGTTATTAAGATTAGTGATGATACAGATGAGATTGCATTACAATCTTTCCCAAACAATGCTAACCCAGTTGGTGTATTTGCTGTTGTTGGAGAAACATTCCCTACTATTAAAGGAACATCTTACTTAAGAGACCCTCAAGGTAGAGTATTAATTGATCCTACTACTGGTACTCCTAGAGTATCTTCAGACCTTACTAACTTAGGTACTTCAAACCCTGATTATATCATTGGTTTAAATACTTCTTTTGAATATAAAGGTTTCCGTTTAGCAGGTGTATTTGATTACAGAACTGGTCACCAATTCTGGTCAGGTGCTAAATCTTGGTTATCTTGGTCTGGTCACTTAATCGAAAGTGCTGAAAACGGACGTGGTGGATTTATCTACCCTAACTCTGCTATTGAAACTTCTCCAGGTGTATTCGAAGAAAACACTAACGTAATTACAGGGGGAACAACGTATTCTAACTACTTAAACTACTTCTCTAACGACTATTATACAGTAACTGAGAACTTTGTTTTAGATGCGACAGCTTTTAAAGTAAGAGAACTTTCATTAACTTATACTTTACCACAAGATTATTTAGCTAAAACACCACTTACTGCAGTAACTGTAGGTGTAAATGCTAGAAATCCATTTACTGTGTTACCAAAAGAAAACAGAGGTTATAACGACCCTGAAACTTCTAACACAACTGGTAACGGTCAAGGTTTAGCGGCTATCAACCAATACCCAGTAACAAGATCTTACGGTCTTAACCTTAACATTAAGTTTTAAACATATATCATAATAACATGAAAAAAATAATTTATTTATTTACATTAATCTTAGCTGTTGGAACATTCCAATCGTGTGAAGATTACTTGGACATCAATGATCCATTAAACGATCCTATTGAATCTCAGGTAACACCAGACTTAATATTAGCTGGCGCTATGACAGGTTCATTCCCATCTCAATCTAATAACATGAACCGTTTAGGTAATGTTATGATGAACAACTGGGCTGGTAACATTAACGCCTTTACAGGTGGTTTTAATGAAGAGTACCAATTAATTATTACAAGTACTTTCTATAACTTTATCTGGGATGGTATCTACTTAAACGTTGCTAATTTCCAAGCAATGATTGATGCAGATTTCGAAAACTACGAAAATCACAAAGCTATTGCTAAGATTATGAAATCTTACTATATGCAATATATAGTTGACCTTTACGGTGATGCTCCTTATACTGAGGCTTTCCAAGGTGGTGATAACACAACTCCTACTTATGATGATGACATGGAAATTTACCGCGCATTAATTACAGAAGTTGATGAAGCATTAGCATTAATAGACAATAATACTGACCTTACAAACCCTGTAGGTTCTGAGGATGTTGTTTACAATGGTAATATGACAAACTGGGTAACTTTCGCAAATACTCTTAAGTTACGTATCTTAATGAGACAATCTACATTAGCTGAAACTGATGGAGAAACTGCTTCTTATTTAGCAACACAGTTCCAAGCATTACAAGATGCTTCTTTCATCACAACTACAGCTGCAATTAATCCAGGTTATGCTAACGATACAGGAAGACAAAATCCTTTCTATGCTACTTACGGATTTAACGTAGATGGTTCTCAAACAACTTCTAACCGTTTTATCGTTGCTTCTCTTTATGCTGAGCAATATTTAGATGGTACATTAACTGGTATTCTTGATCCAAGAATTAACGAGTTATATACTCCGGTTGATGGTGAAGTAGAAGGTGTACAACAAGGTGTTGATAGTAATGATCCTAGTGTTCCAGACGAAATTTCTCCACTTGGTGAAGGACTTTTAGTTGATGCTAGTCAAGATGGTGTATTATTCTCTGCAGCAGAAAGTTTCTTCTTACAGTCTGAAGCTGTATTTAGAGGATATATCGCAGGAGATGCTAAAGGTTTATTCCAAGACGGTATCAGAAGTTCTTTTGACCAATTAGGAATAGGAGCTCAAGCAGAAGCATACATTACTAACAGTGATGGAGTTGATGAAATTGGTTGGGATGGTAGTGCTAATAAAATTGAAGCTATCATGACTCAAAAGTGGATTGCTACTAACGGAATTAATGCTATTGAATCTTTCATAGATATGAATAGAACTAACTTCCCAGAAGTACCTTTAGCAATCAACGCGCAACGTGATAAAAAACCAACGCGTTTATTATACCCATCATCTGAATCTATCGCAAATGCTGCTAATAAGCCAGCACAGGAAACTGATGATGCTTTTAATACGTATATATTTTGGGATTCAACACAGAATTAATTAAAAAAAAAGCAATATGAAAAATTTAAAATTTTTAGCCCTTACAGTGTTCTGCTCAACGATGTTTACATCTTGTTTAGTAGATGATACTGATGAGACTTTAGAAGCAGTAGCTAATACTCCATATACAATTGGATTTAGTCAACAAGTAGCAAACGAAAGTTACTTTGAAGATATAGGACCAATTGAGGCCGGTTACAACGTAGTTGTAATTGGTGGTCAAGATGGTAGTGATCCTTCATCTGACATTACAGTATCTTATACTGTAAACACTGAGTTATCTTCTGCTACAGAAGGTGTAGAATTTGACTTTGTAGACAATAGTGGTTCTTTAACGATTCCTGCTGGAAGCGATTTTGGTAGATTTAATTTATTAATTAACACTGGTGGTCTAAATGAGACAATGCCAACAAGATTAGTATTAGATCTTACTGCTGCAGATTCTTCTGGAGCTCCAGCTGTAGTTGCTTCAAGTAACAGCAGAATTGCAATTACTTTCGTAGGATGTAACTCTCAAATAGCTCAAGAGGATAATAACTTCACAGACTATTTTGTTCAATTAACGAGAGAAGATGGTGGTAGTTATAGTGGAGAAGAAGTTATCGAATGGATAGCTCCAAACCAATTCCTTACTGAAAGTACTGGATTTTGGGGTGTAAACACTATTGCACCAGATACATCAATGAACTTTGAGGTAATTTGTGGTGAAGTTTTTGTGCCAAATCAAAATCTTGCTCAAGGCTTTTACAGTAATGAAGTTTACGGTGTTAACTTAGATGGTCCTGATGGATTAGTTGATTTAGAGACTTTAAACTTTGACATGTCTTACATCATTACTTTTGGATCAGGTCCATTAAGACACGATGTAACTTATACAAGACTATAACAAAACATAACATAAAACATGAAAAATACATTTAAGAATATATTATTACTTTCAGCTTTATCTATTTTTGCTGTAGGTTGTATGGATGACGATCAAAGTTATCCAGATCCAAACAAACCAGAAGTTAATGTAGTAAACCAAAGCATCACAATTGATGAAGCTGGTGACGCTGCAATCATTAACCTTACTGTTAGTCGTGCAATTGGAGCTCCAATTGATTTAGTACTAACTCCAGTTAGTGGTGATGCTGTTGTTGCAGATTACAACGTATCAGGAAACGGAACTTTCAACTCACCAGATGATGGTGTTGGACCAACTCCTTCTTTTGATATCGTAATACCTGCAGGACAAACTTCTCACGAGATTCCAGTAAGTGCTATTATAGATTTAGATACTAATGCTAGTGAAACTGTTGTTTTTGAATTAAGAAGTACAGGTAGTGGTCAAAGTTTTGTAAACCCATCTACTTCTACTATTACTGTTAACATTAACAATGCATCTAACACAAGTTTTGGAGCGTTACTTGAATGGGAAGGTGATGTAACTTACACATTCATAAACTCAGACAATGAAGAAGAGTCTTTAACTGAAGGTTTATGTGATCACGTAGATTTCGACTTATTCCTTAATCCAGTTGGTTATGTTGCAGGTTCTGCAGCTTGCCCTGAAATAAACTATGCTTTTGGTGAATTAGCTGATGGTGATTACCAAGTATTTGTAGATCTTTATGATGTAGCGCCAGGTGAAACTCCATTAGCTCCATTTGCTATTCCTTTCAAATTAACTTTAGGAAAAGTAGGTGTAATATCTGCTACTTTAGAGTATAACGTTTATACATCAGATAGCCCAACTAGTGCTCCTGCAGGTTTAAATGATGGTTTATTCTTAGCAGCTACAGTTAATGTAACAGGCGGAAATTATACTATCGCTGATGCAGAAGGTACCGTAGTTGCTACTGAGTAATTACACACTTTATTATAATTTTAAAACACCTCTTTTTAAGAGGTGTTTTTTTATATCTTTAAATTATGACAGAAGACACTAAAATTTATGGCTTAAGAGCTATTATTGAGGCTATTGAAGCTGGGAATGACATAGAAAAAGTTTACCTACAAAAGGAACTTGAAGGTGATTTATATAAAGAATTAGAATCTTTAATAAAATCTAAAAGAATAAGCAGCTCTTATGTTCCTGAAATTAAAATTGAAAAGCTTAGTAAAGGAAGAAATCACCAAGGCGCAGTTGCAAAGGTAGCGCCAATTTCATTTCAAGATTTTGAGATTACAATAAATAGAATTTTAAAAGATAATGAAACACCTATCTTTTTAATGCTAGACCAAATATCTGACACTCGTAATTTTGGAGCTATAGTTAGAACTGCAGAATGTACTGGAGTTTCAGCTATTATAATTCCTAAAACTGGTTCTGCTCCTATTACAGCAGATGCTGTAAAAACATCAGCCGGCGCAATTTTTAATATTCCTGTATGTAAAGTAGATCATATTAAAGATGCAATCTATTATTTACAAAGTTGTGATGTGAAGATTGTAGCAGCTACTGAAAAAACAGACAATACAATTTACGATGTACCTTTAACAGGTTCTCATGCTTTAATAATGGGTAGTGAAGGTCGTGGTATAAATCCTTCAGTTTTAAAGATAGTAGATTACAAAGCTAAACTACCACTATTGGGTAAAATTGAATCTCTAAATGTATCTGTTGCTACTGGTGCATTTCTTTATGAAGCTATAAGACAAAGACAGTAATTAACTGTCTTTTTTGTTTTCTATATAATGGTACTCAATATCTAAGTCTTCATCTTCTATTTCTGTTTTTTCAACAAAATTACCAGACTCATCAAAATGTGACATAAACTCATCTTCTTCTTCATTGTAATCTGCCTTTTCCCAAATAAACTTTTCCTTTTTTAAAGACACTCCTTTAAAGATTAAAGCTCCAAAAATTCCAGTTAGTAATCCAGATAAGTGACCTTCCCAAGAAACATTTTCTGCTACTGCATTAGGTAAAGTACCCCATATTAAACTTCCGTAAATGAAAATTACAACTAGAGACAGAGCAATCAATCTGTAATGTTTAGACCAAATACCCTTAAAAAACAAGAAACTACTCAGAAAGTAAATAACACCACTAGCACCAATGTGATTAGATGGTCTTGCTATTAGCCAAGTTATAAGTCCCGTAATTAGTAATCCAAAAATCATAATTTTTATAGCCTTGGACCTATAAAAATAAAACAATGCTGTACCTAATATTAAAATGGGTAACGTGTTATGCCATAAGTGACTTAGATCACTGTGTATAAATGGTGAAAATACTATACCTCTTAATCCCTTTATTGTTTGTGGCTTAACTCCAAAATTATTGAAATTAAAATTAAATCTAATTTCAAACCAAAACACCACCCACATTAGTAGCACAAAACTTAATGGAACAAGAATTGTATATAGTGAAAAAGTAAGTTGGCTATTTCTATGCATAAGGTTACACTAGCAAAAGTATTACCAATTTAAACATTCTGTAATAATGTCACGAATACTTACTTTTGCGTTTATGAATACACCTTTAGCAGAACGGTTAAGACCAAAATCTTTAGATTCTTATATTAGCCAAAAGCATTTAGTAGGACAAGACGGCTCTTTATCTAAACAAATTAAAGCAGGCGTTTTACCCTCATTAATTTTTTGGGGTCCACCAGGCGTCGGAAAGACAACATTAGCTAATATTATAGCTAATGAAAGTGATCGCCCATTTTATAGCTTAAGTGCAATAAACAGTGGCGTAAAAGATGTTAGGGAAGTTATTGAAAAAGCTAAAAAAAGTGATGGCTTGTTTAGTAGTAAGAATCCTTTATTATTTATAGATGAGATTCATAGATTTAGTAAATCTCAACAAGATTCTCTTTTAGGCGCTGTAGAAAAGGGTTGGGTAACATTAATAGGAGCAACTACAGAAAACCCTAGTTTCGAGGTAATACCTGCACTATTATCTAGATGTCAGGTTTATGTCTTAAAGCCTTTTAGTAAAAAGGATCTATTACAATTAATTAATAAAGCTATAATTGAAGATCCCTATATTTCTAAAAAGAACATAGAACTAAAAGAAACAGAAGCATTATTAAGACTTAGTGGTGGCGATGCTAGAAAGCTGCTTAATATATTTGAACTTCTAGTTAATACCTCAGCATCAGAAAAGGTTGTAATCACAAATGATTTTGTTTTAAAAAATGTGCAGCAAAATACTGTTCTGTATGATAAAACAGGAGAACAACATTACGACATAATTTCAGCCTTTATTAAATCTATTAGAGGAAGTGATCCTAATGCAGCTGTATATTGGCTTGCGAGAATGGTTGAAGGCGGCGAAGATGTAAAATTTATTGCAAGACGTCTTATAATTTTAGCATCTGAGGATATAGGTAATGCAAACCCTACAGCATTGGTAATTGCTAATAATACATTTCAAGCTGTTACTACAATCGGTTATCCTGAAGCCCGCATAATACTAAGCCAATGTGTTATTTATTTAGCAACTTCTGCTAAAAGTAATGCGAGTTATATGGCTATTAAGAAAGCGCAAAGTTTAATAAAACAAACTGGAAACTTACCTGTGCCATTAGAGCTTAGGAATGCGCCCACACAACTTATGAAAGAGCTTGGCTATTCTAAGTCCTATAAATATGCACATGACTATGAAGGTAATTTTGTTCAAGCTAATTTTTTACCTGAGGAATTAAAAGGCACAGTACTATTTAAGCCTGGTAATAATGCAAGAGAGTCTGGGATTAAAGAGTTCTTAAAACAACGCTGGTCTTCACATTATAACTATTGAAGCTCATAACTAAGAGATACCAAAACATTGTCTGAATCTAAATATTCAATATTTAGGTTACCATTTATTGAAAAATATGCGATACCCTTAGTGTTCATATCTTTTAAATAATGAAACACATTGTCCTGGCCACTAATTAATAAACTAGCAATTATTTTGTTGTTTAAATTTGAAGCTCTTAATTCAAAACCACCATCTGTCTTTATTAAGCTTACTATAGAATCTCCTCGTTTATATTTGGTTACTCCAAGAGGCTTTACAACTTCAATTTTTTCTTCTGCAATCGTACTTTCTGCTTTATTCGCTTTAGGTTCATTTACATCTATATCTTGCTTAGCTGCAATCTCCTTATCTGTAAACTTTGGTGTGGAATCTTTGTTAGAGTTTGAAGTTTTTTCTTCGTTATAAGAATAATTTAAGGTTTCTAAGCTTTTAAAAGCTTCTCTTGTAGAGATTATATAAGCTTGTCCCTTACGCTTATCCTTACTTGTTCCTTCGTCTGTAATATATACAAGGTCTCCATTACAATCCAGCAGCTCTATACTAACTTTTGTTACAAATAATCCAGAATTACCTATAGCGTTAGCATACAATGCCAAACATCTATCTTCAGCAAGATCTGTAGGATAATTATCACCTTCCATGATAGTATTAAAACCGTGTTTCTCAAATAAAAATTTTGAAAGTGAATTTAGTTGGTATTGGTCCTGCTCTTGTGAGAATTCGTAAGATTTAGGAACCACTACATACTTATAATCATTCATAGAAGTTTGTGCAATTAATGTCATGCTAAGAAACACGAACATAAAGCTTAAGATATATTTCATCACTCTTTAGTTATAATAAATTGAAAACCTAATTGTAAAGATAAGGCGTTTGCTTTGGCAAGATTTCTATAACTCAATAAATTATCTGCAGCTAAGTAAAAATTAAATGTCTTACCGGTTACCGCAATTAAAGCTCCTATATTAGTGTATGAAAAGGCGTCTATAGTATAGGTAAGCTTACCTCTTAAACCATTTGTAATACGTTTGTCATAATACAGAGTAGCAGCTCCAGAAAAAGCTCTTGGCCGTTTTACAGCATATAACTGAAGACCGACATTGTTATCATAAAGCTCATCTCCTGTAGCATAACAGTTACAAGCTCTATAAGTATTGCTAAAGCCATAGTTAAGTCCTGCATTTAATTTTACTGGCCTTAATGTTGTATAATTAGTTGTTAATGTATCAATTGGCACTGCAGCTTCAATAGCATCACTAAGTTGTTGATAATATGGAGGTGCAGGATCATTGTTATTTTCAGGAAACTCTAGCTCTATACCATCAAGTTCATAACTTCCTGAAGCTCTATAAGTCTCTACATTTTTTGTGTGAGAAATAAAACCCAAATCAAGCACACTTGCAGATAAAGACCACGCATCGTTAAGAGTATAGGTTAAGCCTAAATCTACGCCAAGCCCTAAATTTCCTCCAAAAAAATAACGTCCAGCTAATACACCAAAAACATCTTTTGGCGTACTTCCTTCTGGTAAATTATCTAATTCTGAATACCCAGATGTTTGTATTTTAACATTTGCATTTAGTAATGAGTGCTTGTAAAAATTAGGACCGTTTGGGGTTTCTTCTGTAATAAATGTTCCTTTATTATCTGTGCTTCTAAAATCTACAAGACTTGAATAAATCTTAAAACGACCTCCCAATCTCAAGTCTTTAGAAACTTTTTTATTGACCCCAAAATGCCAAACGGCTACTGCTTCACCTTGTGCTTTAATTTCGTTAAATGAAAAGGGTTTGCCAATATTACTTCCTGCATTACCTTGGTAACCCAATAATGCAAAGTTTTTAGGCAAGTAGGAAATAGCATCTACCTCTTGATATAGACCACCAGAAAAATAATAGTTTTTATTGTTTTGCCAGCCAAAGGATAGTATTTCAAATTGCTGGTTAACCTCAACAAAATCGTTTGTTGAAATTCTATTTAAGACATTTAAAATTCTTTGATTGATTGAAACTACTTGAGAATCTTCAAAAATATCGAATGCATTAATATCTGTTGAACCAAAATTAAAATGTAATTGAGAAAGAAATGGAATCCCAATGTGTTTATCAAAAGTTACACTGCTACCAGGATTTTGCATTAAGGATTGTGGCAACACATCTACTCCGTATACTAATTGCTTGTTTTGAGCAGTTAGAAAACTGATAGCAAATAATATAACGAAGAAGAAAATATAGTTTTTCATTCGCCAGTACTTTCACCTCCAATTTCTAAAATAAAATCTGCTTTAGACCTTAAGCTTAGGCCTCCTTCAACTGGTAAGCCATTGTCTATTAATTCAATTTCAACTTGTAGTTTTATAGATTGCCTAATACTATCTAACATATTTACAGGAACTTGCTCAATATGTATAGTTTGTTCTATACTACCATCTGGACTACCATCTACTATAAAACTAAAAGGGTATTTTACTTCGTCTTCTTCTGAAAGGAATGTGAGCGTGGTATTAAAATCCTGAGAAAATGTATTGTTATATTCAATATACAGCTCTAAAGCCACTAAATTTTCTTGAATAAAGCCATCATCCAAGAAGTTTAATCTAGTAACATCACTTATATAACCGTTGTTTACAGGATTAGTAAAATCTTGATCATTAACTTCAAAATGAATTAATGATACAGTATTGTTTTGGTAAAAAATAAAAGATTCACCTTGCTCAAAATCTACATCATCTATACAAGATGTAAGACTTAAACCAAGACACAACACTACCAAAACTATGAAATAACGGAATTTTATCATAGCTTTACAAGATATAAATTTAAAGGTATTTATCTATTTAAAGAAACGTTATAATACTTAAAAGATTGTCAACTTTAATCTGAGTATCAGGCACATTATCGTTATGCACGTCATAGTAAATAGAGGACATCCCAATATTATTTGCTCCTAAAATATCTGCTTCATAACTATCACCAATCATTATACTATTATTTACAGTAGCGTTTGCCTGCTCAAGTGCATATTCAAAAATCTTTGGGTCTGGCTTCTTTACTCCTACCATTTCACTAGTGACAATCACATCAAAATAATCGTTTATTTTACTGTTATGCATTTTCTTTTGCTGCACCTCATTAAAACCATTTGTGATTATATGCAATTTATAAATTGGTTTTAAATAGTTTAAAAGCTCAAACGTGCCTTCAAAAAGATGATTAAATGATGAAAGATGCTCTATATAATCATTAGATAATTTATAAATAAGGGTATCATTGATAGTGTAACCTAATTTATCAAACGTTTTTTTTAATCTACCATATCTTAATTCTTCTTTAGAAATTTGGTTGGTTCTGTACAATCTCCAATATTCAAAATTAATTGGACTGTAAACATTTATAAAATCATTAAATGATAGGTTTACTTTATTTGAATTGAAAATATGCTGAAATGTAAGTGCAGAGTTTTTTTCAAAATCCCAAAGAGTATGATCTAAATCGAAAAAAATATGCTTTTTATCTTTAAGTTTCATTAAGTTGAATTATTAAATCAAGATAAGCATTTGCTGTGGTTTGCGTTGAAAAATCTACATTATTAAACACCAAGTTCATTTCTCCTTCTAGCCTATTAATTGCAGATTTAACTTGTAGCAATTTTTCTGAAACTTCTTTGAAATTTTCTGGACTTACACATAAACTATTAAACACATAAGGATGAAGCCTTACTGGTGTAACACGCTCTAAATTTATATCATAAAACAGGAATGGAGAACAGGTATTTGCTCTAAAACCAACATATTCTGGATATCCCATTGAAAACGTATGAGGAATTTCTAAATCTGCAATATGGTTTTGAGTTTCCGGTAAGTTCATAGGATACTTTGCATTAAGCATAGATTTAAGTGGCCTATTCATAATATTTTCCAAGCGTTTCTTTTCTTTTCTAAGCACAGATTTTTCGATAGTAGAGTTATGTCCAGATAACAATCCGACCTCATTATAATCTGCCATAGATTTAATAAGGGAATGAAAGTTTTTTCTGTTGTGGTTTACATTTCTATCCTTAGCAGAAAAGTCACTAAGCTGAAACATATATTTAAACTTGACATTATGCTTTTTAGAAAAATCTACTAGCTTCTCAAACACATCATAATCATCTTTCTTTAAAAACAAGAGGGTTCTCAACCTATTAAAAACTGAGCCTAGCCTAAGAGTCGCTAAATCTCTCAAACCTCCTACAACAGACCTCATTATGCCTTTTCGCTTGTATTTGTATGCTTCTTCTACAGCAACAATTGTACTAAGCTTAAATAATTTATTTTTAAATGTTATTGTATTAAAGCGTTCTTTTAGAACAGACCTAAAACGTTCGACCCAAAAATCGACTACAGGTTGATGAATAAAATTAGATTTATAAGCTAAACTTTCTGTAGCAGGAAAACGGCCTTCACTATCCTTTACGTGTGGTGAGTATTCTTCATAACGGCTTAATAAATAGAATGATGCTGCAAAAATATCATACGGCAATGCACTCTTGTCTGTAACCTTAAAAAACCCGACTGTACTGCCCCATTCTTGTACTGTAGGCTCTATATCACTAAAACCTTGTTCAAATAATAAGGGTACGTTTTGAAAAAACAATTCATTTCCTAAGGGTTGTCTTCCGTAAGACATTTTAGGACCATCATGACCAATAAAATCTTCTATTTTTGATGTAAACTTTACCTCTACTCCAAGCATATGCGTGCAGATATGCTTAAATGTATAAACTATTCTTGGCGTTTGTTTTTTGGTGAAGACTAATAACATTGCGAACTATAAGATACCATTGTCGGCAAAGCTAAAATACGCCTTTTGGGTTACAATTACGTGGTCTAATACTTTAATGTCAAGACTCTGTCCTGCAAGTTTCAATTTCTCAGTAAGTTGCTTATCTGCTTGGCTTGCTTTTAAAGTGCCACTAGGATGGTTATGTACCAAAATTATTGCAACTGCACCTACTTGTAAGACCATTTTAAATAACAGCCTAACATCTACCAAAGTACCCGTAATTCCTCCTTTGCTTAATTGCGTTTGTTGAATTACTTTATTGCTATTGTTTAAGTATATAACCCAAAACTCTTCGTGCTCTAAATCTCCTATTATAGGTTGCATAAGCTCAAAGACAGAGGCGCTTGACGTTATAACCTTACGCTCCAAAGCAGCTTCTGAACGTCTTCTTCGTCCTAGCTCCATAGCCGCTACAATTGATATTGCTTTTGCTTCACCAATGCCTTTATAACTTGTTAAGGTTTCTACAGATTGCTTACCTAACTCGTTTAAGTTATTATGAAAGTCTGCCAGTATACGTTTGCTTAGCTCTACAGCGCTTTCCTGTCTGTTTCCTGAGCCAATTAGTATTGCAATAAGTTCTGCATCACTTAATGCTGTTTTTCCTTTTAGGAGTAGTTTTTCTCTAGGGCGATCGTCTAAGGCCCAAGTGGTAATAGGAAATGAAGATTTTCCTTCCATAATTAAAATTGCTTGTTTTAAAGATATGAAATTTATGAATGACTACATTTACACTAGTTTTACCTAAACAGTTATAGTTTTAATTAATTATGAGTTATCCACCTAAGCATTATCAGGAAACTAATTTTAAACACATTATTTCTACTATTAAAGCCTACCCTTTAGCTACTGTGATTTCTGTAAAAGATTCCAAGGTTTTAGTGACGCATTTACCACTAACCTACAAGGAAACCAAACAAGGTGCAGGCAAATTAATTGGTCATATAGACAAAGCAAATCCGCAAACCTCATTACTATCTAATGGCAATCCTTGTACAATTATCTTTAATGGCCCAGATTCATATATTTCACCAAGTATTTTTGAAAGCAAACAATTACCTACTTGGAATTACATTAAAATACATATTGAAGGTAGTGTAAGTAAAATTGAAAATGCTAATGATGTAAAAGAATCAATAGTAAAAATGACTGCTCAACTAGAAGGTTTGGAACAAAAGTTTGTTTTAGACAAAAACGATGTAAGAATGGAGCGTTTAATAGATTTTATTGAAGGTTTTGAAGTAGACATTACTTCTTGGGAAGGCAAATTTAAAATAAGCCAAGACAAACCTAACGCTGAACAAATGCTTGCTAAAAGTGCTCTAGAAAACTCTGAACCAACACACAAACTAAATTACATTAACTCAATTTTTGACAGTTAACTGTACTCTATATTACAGACTTCAGCTCATTAAAATCTAAACCACCATAATTACCACTACTCATTAATAGTAGTACACTATCCTTAAAGTCTTGTGCATATAAATACGTTTTAAAATCTGCTGGATTTGTAAAAATTACCAAGTCATCTCTTTTAAAAGCTTCATTAATCTGCTCTGCCTTCACCTCATCTAGCTGCTTAATTTGAACAGCATCTGGTGAGTAAAACACAATAGCTTTGTCTGCAGCATCTAAAGCTCCTTCATATTGGTCTAAAAATTCAGCATTTAAACTACTGTAGGTGTGCAACTCTAAACAAGCTACTAATTTGCGGTCTGGATATTGATTTTTTACAGCTTTTGTGGTTGCACTTACTTTACTAGGACTATGGGCGTAATCTTTATATACAACGGCATTATTATTTTCTGTAATTTTCTCAAGACGTTTAGATGCACCTTTAAAAGTTGATATTGCTTCGTAGAATTCGTCTTCGTCTACGCCCATATGTTGGCATATCCATTTGGCACCTGCTAAATTATTAAGGTTATGAGCCCCAAATATTTCAATTGGCATAGGGCCTTCAGGAGTTTCTAATAATGTTTTACCATTCTCCACAGAGTAAGCTGCTGTTGTATACGCATGTTTGCGAGTTGGAGCTGTAGCCTCTTCTGCAACTTGCTTTACAGTTGGGTCTTCTTTGTTGTATACTAAAATACCACCTCGAGACATTGAATCTGCAAAGATTTTAAATTGCTCTACGTAGTTTTCAAATGTTGGAAAAACATTTATATGATCCCAAGCAATACCGCTAAGTAATGCTATGTTGGGTTTGTATAAGTGAAATTTTGGTCGTCTGTCTATAGGTGAAGATAAATACTCGTCTCCTTCTAACACGATAAAATCATTTTCTTCTGTTAAGTGCACCATAGTATCAAAGCCTTCTAATTGCGCACCAACCATATAATCTACCTCTTTATCATGGTAGTTCATAACATGTAAGATCATAGCTGTTATGGTAGTTTTACCATGTGAGCCACCAATAACTACACGTGTTTTTTGTTTAGATTGTTCGTAAAGAAATTCTGGATAGGAGTAAATTTTAAGTCCTAATTCTTTTGCTTTCAATAATTCTGGATTGTCTGCTTTTGCGTGCATTCCTAATATTACAGCATCTAAAGAATTGGTTATACGTTCTGGGAACCACCCAAATGTTTCTGGCAGTAAATTATGCTTACTTAATCTAGATTTTGAAGGCTCGAAAATAGTATCGTCACTTCCTGTAACCTTATATCCTTTATGGTGTAATGCTAAGGCTAAATTGTGCATAGCACTTCCTCCTATTGCAATAAAGTGAATATTCATAATTTACAATTTGTTATATGATGATGTAAAAATAAAAAATGCAAGAGGGATTGAGCGCGTGTTTAAACTCTTTTTGCATTTGTTTGCAAAAAAGTGAGTAGCGAAAGCCCGACGCCATTTATAAATGGCGGCTTGCCCAACTACATATCTAGAATTAGTGAGCGTTCTTGTAGTGCTTCTTTAAAGTCTGAACGATCTTTTAAGGCTTCCTGAATCCAATATGAGGCTTTGCTCCTATTACCCATATGCCTATACATTTGTGCTTTTCGTAAATACGCCCAGTCTAATGGTACGCCATCTTTTATAGAGTGATTTTGTATATATCTGTCTGCATACACCAAACCAGTTTGTGGCTTAATATTATATTGGGCACAAATTTTTGCAATTTGGTAATTAAGTTGATTCCTGTCATATTTTTTCAAGCTGTCTTCCAATGTATTTACAGCTTTTTCTGGCTCATTGTTTTCCTCGTAAAGTTTAGTTAGTTTCTCATACGTGTGAGGAGAGCCACCAATCTCTATAGCTTTTTTATAGTGTACTTCTGCATCTTTAGGTCTGTTACTGTATTCTGCTATATATCCTCTAGACAAGTGCCCATCTACAGGACTAATTTTATAAAGTTGCTCTGCATACTCCTGAGATTTAGATTCGCTTCCACCTAATATGCCTGGCAACTGTATATAAAGTTCAACCAAAGCCCATCTTACTTCTATATGGTTAAGGTCCAGTTTAGCTGCTTCATTTAAGTGGTACTTAATATCATCTATATAAAACACAGCTTTAACTTTATTCATCTCAAGACATTTAAGTCCTAGTGAACCTCCATATTTAAAGTGATAATTGGCATTTTTTGGAGACGCGTCTAAAAGCTCTTTATAATAATCTAAAGCGGTGTCCCAATCTTTAGAGTGACCAGCAATATCACCAAGGTATTCCTTTGTTTGTTTGTGATTTGGATTTTCCTTGAGATAAGCCTGAAAGTAAGATTTAGCTGTATTATAGTTCTCTTTGTTAAATGATTGCAGTCCTTTTTCATAATTAGATTGCGCAACACCATTTAGCGAGAAGCAAAGTATGATTGCTAAAATTATATATCTCATAGGTTTCTTAACGTAAATTGGTGATAAGTATTTTAAATAACTAATACAGATTATTCTTTAGGCGGATAGCTTTTAAGCATTTTTGAAATTAATTTCTTAAAGTAATTTAACCTGTATTCTGGAGAGGTGTTTAAATTAAACTTTTGTTCTGAAACAACTGCTTGCCAAATAAGATTATCTGTAGATTCATCTATAATATCCAGCGTAAGTTTAAGAAAGTTAACTCTACTCTTACCTAACGGAATGCCACCAGAAACGCCAACGCCTACATTACCGCCACCACCAAAACCAATACCAATTGTGTTTGGGTTTACATCTTCATACTGTAAAGTATATACATTTATATAAAGATCTGGAAATCTTGATTTAGTAATACCTTTTTCCTTTAAAGCATCATCTAAAGCACTATATAATCGCTTTTCATCTAACTGGCTCAAGTTTGTTTGTATGTCTGGAAAAATATTATACGTCGTAAAGGTTGAAAAATTTGCTTCACTATCATAATCTACAATCGGCTTAGGACCACCGCAAGACATTACTAATAGTGCAACAAAAAGTAAACTTAAACCTCTCATAGTTTTTAATTTTTAGTAAATGTATTCAAAAATTAAACCAAGATTGTTTAATCTTTTATTATTCGTTTTATAAATTTTCCTTGCTGGGTTGTAACTGTCACAAAGTAAATACCTTTAGTTAGAGAAGTTAAATTAATAGAGGTGTTCTTTGATGTTAATAAACGTTGCCCCGTTAACGTTGTTACTACTATTGATGTGACTGTATTACCTGAAACAGTTTCTACATTTAAATTCGAATTTACTGGATTAGGATAAATCAATATATTTTCGGGCATACTAGTTTCTGGGACACTAAGTGGCGCCACTACCTCTGTAGTTACAGTGTTGGTAATAATTGGCTCATTAAAATCGAAAAAGATATTTGCAGTATTCTCTACAGATTCTCCTATTGTAAGGCTTGCTACTGGCTTTATCCTAAATGCAACATACCCGTTACTACCTTCTGAGTCAACTTGTTCTGCAGGAAGAAATATATCTTCAAAAATAAATTTTACAATGTTTCCATCTTCTACCTCTAATCTGTACTCATGACTAGAAGCTACTGCTTTTAAAGTTCCCCATTGTAAATTATTAGATAATGTATCTGTTACTGTTATATTTACAGCACTTGCTGTACCTGTATTTTGGAAACGCACCAGGTAATCTAAATAATTAGGCACTTCTGCTTCTAAAATACTTTCGCCTTGTGTTACTTGCTTGTCATTTGGATCAAAAGAATTTACTACTATTTGCTCGAAAACCTGACTATTATCTTCTGGAATAGCATCATTTGAGTTTGGAGATATTGTTACTGTATAGTTTAGTATATCGTCTCCATTAACTGTTGGTGGCTGAAAAATGTCTGTAGTAAACACAATAGAGCCACTTTGAAATGGCTGCAAGTTGCTAAAACTCCAAGTTACCATATTACTAGTTTCTGAAGTCTCTTGAGGTGTACTATTAAGGTAATTCATCTTAGTATCTTCAAACATTAAAGTTATAGTGGGATTTAAAACTGTAGTACCGTTATTCTCAAAATTGATTAAATAATCTGTTTCAAAACCTGGTCGCGCTTCTTCTAATGGAAAAATTGAAACTGCTAGATCGTCAAAAGAACTTGAAGATGTTAGGCAGAAATCTGCAGTTACCTCTGTTTCAGATTCTGTGAATAAAACAGTTTGACTTGCAGGAGAAAACGAAACATCACTTGGTAAAGATTGTTCATTTATATATACCGTATATTCATTATCAGATAATAATAACACATAGTTACCATTACTATCTGTAAGTGTTGATAGTATTCCGTTTGAATTTTCTACGCTAACAAGAATACCTTCTGATGGAGTATTTCCTGTACTACAGCCATTGTTATCTATATCGAAAGAAATAGTTCCTGTAAGAGAGTTAACAACACCTATACAGCCTTGTTCAATTTCTTGTAATGAATTACAACCTGTTGCGTTATTGGCAATATTAAAATTTGTATTTCCCGCTGCAATGGCCAGACAAAAGCTCTCTATACTACAATTAGACAATGCGGCATTATCTATAATTTGCACATTTCCTACTACAGTTGCATTTTCCAAGCTATTAATATTAAATAATAAAGGGTTTCTTTCAATACTAATAGAACTTACTTGAGTTGTAGTTTCTAACCCATTTAAGTTTGTGATATTAGGATTATCTTCAATAGCTATGCTTGATGTTACAGCAATTGAACCTTGCGTTAATGGTTGTTGTACATTAGGACTAAGTGTAAGCCTTAATGCTGCAACCTGTATATCACCAACACCATCTAAATTAACCATTGTCTCGTTAAGACCTACGGTAAGTGACTCAACATATTGAAGGTTAGATAAACCATTCAAGTTGGGTAACATATCGTTAGTATTTATAATAAAGGAATTTTGAACGCTCTCTAAATTTTGTAACCCATTTAGTGATGTTATACCATTTCCGCTAAGACCGATAAATGAGGTTGAAACAATATTCTCTAATCCAGTTAGATCTGTTAACAGAGCATTGTTCACTATTTCAATTTCTTGCATCCCTTCAAGTTCACTTGTTAATGCTATTGAAGACATTGATGGATTATCTGTAACAGCTAACTCTTGAATAGTAGTGCTACCCAAACCATCTAAGTTGATCAAATCCTCATTAAACTCTACAACTAATGTCATTACACTCTGTAAATTGGTGAGGCCAGTAAGGTTAGGTAATATAATATTAGAAGCTATAGTTAAAAACCCTGTTACCTCAGTTAAATTTTCTAAGCCCACTAAAGAAGAAATAGTATTGCTACTAATTGAGACATTACTTAAGCTTGTTGTTGTTTCAAGTCCTTGTAAGTTATTTAGGTCGTCGTTTAACACAACCTGCAAGCTTTCTGTCACCTGTAATGTATTTGTTGTTGCAATTTGCTGTAGTACAGGATTATTGCTTATAAGGACAAAAGACAAGGTAGCATCAGGCAATCCATTAAGGTTAGTTAGGCTACTATTATTATTAACTTCTAAACTTTCTATAATTCCTAAATTATCTAAACCTGTGAAATTTGTAATATTTGGAGATTGTATAATTCTGAAAAAATCACTTATCTCCACAAGATTATTTAATCCAGTAAATGATGTTATGGCGTTGTTTGAAAGGCGTAGATCTTGAAGGTGAGTTGTCTCTTCTAAGCCAGTAAAATTATCCAAGGAAGTATTATTATTCACTTCTAAATTTACAGTAACATTTATACTCGTCGTTGTAGAAATTTCAGACATAGCAACATTAGAGCTTATACCTAAATTATCAACAGTAAGCATTCCAACCCCATTTAAATTTTGGAGATTATTATTTTGATTTACACTTAATCCGCGAGCTAAGGTTAAGCCTCCAAGACCAGATAAATTTAAAAGAGCGTCATTGTCATTAATTGCTGCAGAAAATGTTACGGTTGTGAGGTTATCTAATCCTGAAAGAGAATTTATAGGATTATTACTAATCTCTAAAACTTGTAACATTGTTGTTCCTTCAAAACCTTCTAAACTAACTAATGAGGGATTATCAAGAATTCTTAGTTGAGAGGTGACTTCAATTTGGCTAGTAGAAATGCTTTGTAAAGATTCATTTTGAGTAATAGTAAGATTCTCTACAGTTATATTTCCTAAACCGTTTAAGTTTAAAAGATCATCATTTTCTATAACTAGTAAGTCTTGAACAGTAGTTAATGAAGAAAGTGGCGAAAGGTCTGTAATTTGATCTGTAGACACAGCAGTTGTCCCTATTCTTAAATCAATAAGTGTGGTACAGTTTGGAAAGTTGGCGCCAAAATCATCGACATCGGCTTGTGTTCTTAAATCTGCAAAATTTCCTGTAGGACATTGTGCATAAAATATTGATGTAAAGAGAAGACTAATTAAAAGTAGAAGTTGTTTCACATGCTAAGTTAATTAGCATACAAAATACAAACTCAAATGTTAAAAAAACCTTAATTTAACACAACAGGTTAATTATTAAGCATTTGCCACAGCTTGTCTTTAAGTTGTTGTAGCCCTTGTTGCGCAACAGATGAAATAAATAAATAAGGAACGTTATTAAATTTACCCTTAATTGAAGCGTCTAACTCTCCTTTTAACTCTTCATCTAACATATCGCTTTTAGATATTGCAATAAGCTTGTCTTTATCTAACAGTTCTGGGTTGTAACGGCGTAGCTCATCTAACAATACCTGATACTGCTCAACAATATCTGGAGCATCTGCAGGTATTAAAAATAATAGGGTTGAGTTGCGTTCTATATGTCTTAAAAAGCGATGCCCTAAACCTTTTCCTTCTGCAGCACCTTCAATTATTCCAGGAATGTCTGCCATTACAAAGGTCTGGTAATCTCGGTACTCTACAATACCCAAATTTGGCTTTAAGGTTGTAAATTCATAATTGGCAATCTTAGGTTTTGCAGCAGTAATTACAGACAATAATGTAGACTTTCCTGCATTTGGAAAACCTACCAAACCAACATCTGCTAGTATTTTAAGCTCAACAGTAACATCTATTTCTTCGCCTTCTAAACCAGGTTGTGCGTACCTAGGAGTTTGATTTACACTGTTTTTAAAGTGTGTGTTACCACGGCCGCCTAAACCTCCTTTTGCAATAATTATTTCTTGGCCATCATTAATGACTTCATGAAGAATTTCTTCTGTTTCTTTATCTCTTATAACCGTACCTAGTGGCACGTCTATATATTGATCCTCACCATCTGCGCCAGACATTTCTTGTTTTCTACCATGTTCTCCATGGCCAGCACTAATGTGTCTTTTAAACTTAAGGTGGTATAATGTCCAAAGATTTTTATTTCCTTTAATAATGACGTGACCACCACGACCACCATCACCACCATCTGGGCCTCCTTTTTCTATATACTTTTCTCTGCGCATGTGTGCAGATCCTTGTCCGCCTTTACCAGATTTAAGGTGCAGCTTTACATAGTCAACAAAATTTCCTTCAGTCATTGGGTGATAGTTTATAGTGATGAATATTTAATATAAGAAGTAAACTTCATCATACCATATTCGAAATAAAAAATTCGATATTTTTAAAGCTTATCTATAGCTTTACTTAGTCTTTCTGTAATTTCATTAATACTACCTACACCATTTATACCATGGTATTTATCTTTCTTTTGGTAGTAGTCTTTTAAAATTGCAGTTTCATTATAATACACTTTAATTCGGTTTCGTATAACATCCTCATTGGCATCATCTTTTCTGCCTGAAGTTTTACCACGTTCTAATAGGCGCTGTACTAAAACTTCATCTTCTACCTCTAAAGCAATCATAGCATCAATTTGCGAGTCTTTTTCATCCATTAATTTAGAAAGAGCTTCTGCCTGTGCTTCTGTTCTTGGAAAACCATCAAAAATAAAACCGTTTGCGTCTGCATTTTTATCTACTTCGGCATTAAGCATTTTAATAGTAACTTCATCTGGAACTAGGTGTCCTTTATCCATATAAGATTTAGCAAGTGTTCCTAATTCTGTGGCATTTTTAATATTATAGCGAAATACATCTCCTGTAGATATGTGTACAAGATTATATTTTTCCTTTAATACTTCTGCTTGAGTTCCTTTTCCTGCGCCTGGAGGGCCAAATAGAACGATGTTAGTCATTTTTGTTGGTTTATGTTTATATATATCTTTTAGGTTTCTGCCTAGACCTTTATAATCTAAACCGTATCCTACAATAAATGTATTGTCTATTTCTAAGCCTACATAATCTAATTTGTAATGCTTACCGTATGCAGATGGTTTATAACAAAGAGTTGCTATTTTTATAATTTCTGCACCTTCATTATCAAGAATCTGCATAATAGCTTCAATCGTATTACCAGAATCTACAATATCCTCAACTACTACTACTGTACGTCCTTTAAGAGTAGGCTCTGCACCCATTACTGTTGTGATCTCGCCCTGTTGCATTCCTTCATAAGACGCTACTTTTATAAAGCTTAATTCACACTCATAATTAAAGCGTTTTATTATTTCTGCAGAAAACAAAAATGCGCCATTTAATACTGTTAAAAATACAGGTCGTTTATCCTTTAGCTCATCATTTAATTTTACAGCAATGCCATTGATAGCGTGATTAATAGCATCATTGCCTATAAATTTCTCAAATTGTTTGTCGTGTAATTTTACCATAGAGACGGCAAAGATAATGATTACGGCTTTTACCTCATATTCATTCGGCTATTCCTTTAGAAAGAATTATTTTTACGCAAGACATTTAAGCTATGAACAACTACTTTTCTTCAGATTTTACTATAGGTATTCTTGGCGGAGGCCAGCTAGGTAAAATGTTATTATACGAAACACGTAAATACGATATTAGGACTCATGTACTAGATCCTAATCCTCAAGCTCCCTGTAAAATTTCATGTAATAAATTTACAGAAGGTAGTTTAATGGATTATGACACAGTTTATAACTTTGGAAAACAAGTTGATGTCTTAACTTTTGAAATAGAAGCTGTTAATGTTGAAGCGTTAGAAGCATTAGAAAAAGAAGGGAAAACAGTATATCCTTCTGCTCAAACACTTAGAAAAATACAGAACAAGGGTGTACAAAAAGAGTTTTACGAATCTAATGGTATACCTACAGCTCAATTTAAACGCTATGAAACCAAACAACACTTAACTGAAGCTATAGTTAGAAAAGAACATAGTTTTCCTTTTGTATGGAAAAGTTGTGAAGGCGGTTATGATGGTAAAGGTGTGAGCGTTATTAGAGATGATGAAGATATTATACCGTTACCCGAGGTTTCTTGTATAGCAGAGGAAATGATTCCCTTTAAAAATGAACTTGCAGTAATTGTTGTAAGAAATCCTAAAGGTGATGTTAAAACCTATCCCGTAGTGGAAATGGAATTTCATCCTGAAGCTAACCAAGTAGAATATGTTATATGTCCTGCAAGGATAGAAAAAACTATTGCAGACAAAGCTAGAGCTGTGGCTAAAAAAGTCTCTGAGTCTTTTGAGCACGTAGGTATTTTAGCTGTAGAGTTATTCCAGACACATAACGATGAGATACTAGTAAATGAAGTAGCGCCAAGACCACATAACTCAGGTCATTTTAGCATAGAAGGCAGCTTCACAAATCAATTTGAACAACACTTAAGAGCTATCTTAAATTTAACTTTAGGAAGTACAAAAAGTAAAGTTGGGAGTGTTATGGTAAACCTTGTTGGTGAGGAAGGCTATACTGGCCAAGTGTATTACGAAAATATTGAGAACATCATGAGTTTAAATGGTGTAACGCCACATATATATGGTAAACGTGAAACACGACCATTTAGAAAAATGGGACACGTTACTATTATAGATGAGGACATAAATGAAGCAAGACGAGTTGCTGAAAAAGTAAAACAAAAAATTAAAGTTATTTCTAAATAAGTCATTATGCCAAAAGTTGGAATTATCATGGGAAGTACTAGCGATATGCCAGTTATGCAAGACGCTATAGATATTTTAAAGGAATTTAATATAGATATTGAAGTTGATATTGTTTCTGCTCACAGAACACCAGAGAAGTTATTTGATTACAGTAAGAATGCTCACAATCGGGGCATAAATGTAATTATAGCTGGTGCTGGTGGTGCAGCACATTTACCAGGAATGGTTGCTTCACTTTCACCTTTACCTGTTATTGGTGTTCCTGTAAAATCAAGCAATTCAATTGATGGTTGGGATTCTGTTCTTTCTATTTTACAAATGCCTGGAGGCGTACCTGTAGCAACAGTAGCTCTCAACGGAGCTAAAAATGCAGGAATACTCGCCGCTCAAATTATAGGAAGTAGTAATTCTGAAATACTCCAAACAATTATTGACTATAAAGAAAGTTTGAAACAAAAGGTAATTGATGGCGCAAAATCCATAAGTACTAATAAGTAAACTAATATATGACACAAGACAAAAATCCTTTATTAGAACAATTTGACGAAGCTCCTTTTTCTCGAATAAAAGATGAACACTTTAAGCCAGCAATAGAAGCACTAGTTAAAGAAACAAAAGCAGAAATTGATGCAATCACTTTCAATAAGGATGAACCAACTTTCAAAAATACTATAGAAGCTTTAGAGTTTAGCGGAATGCAGCTTGATAGAGTTACTAGTATCTTCTTTAATTTAAATTCTGCAGAAACATCTGAGAATCTTCAAAAAATAGCTCAAGAGATCTCTCCACTATTATCGGAATTTGGAAATGATATAACTTTAAACAAAGCATTATTTGAACGCGTTAAAGCTGTTTATAATAACAAATCGAAATTCAACTTAAGTGAAGAGCAAGAAATGTTATTAAATAAAAAATATAAAAGCTTTACACGTAATGGTGCAAACTTAAATGCTGAAGATCAAAAAAAGCTAAGAGAGATAGATAATGAACTCTCAAAATTAAAATTGAAATTTGGAGAAAATGTATTAGCAGAAACTAACAACTTTCAATTACACATTACAGACTTAGAAAAATTAAGAGGTTTACCTGAATCTATTTTGAATGATGCTAAAGAATTAGCTAAATCACAAAATAAACCAGGCTATATATTTACTCTTCATTACCCAAGCTATGTTCCTTTTATGAAGTACGCTTCTAACAGGGAACTCAGAAAAGAAATGTCGTTAGCATATGGCTCTCGATGTTATAAAAACAATGAGTATAATAATGAGGAAAATGTTTTAAAAATTGTTTCTCTAAGATATAAAAGAGCAAAGTTATTAGGATACAAAACACATTCTGATTATGTATTAGAAGAACGAATGGCAAAAGATCCAGATACTGTGTATAGCTTCTTAAATGATTTATTAGAAAAAGCTAAACCTGTCGCCATTAAACAATTCAAAGAATTAGAAGATTTTGCTAGAAAATTAGATGATATAGATCAGCTTCAAAAATGGGATGGTGCTTATTATACAGAAAAATTAAAAAAACAGAGCTTCAGTTTAGATGATGAAGAACTCAAACCATATTTCAAACTTGAAAATGTAATTAGTGGAGTTTTTAAAATTTCAGAAAAACTATTTAATCTAACATTTGAAGAAGTATTTAATATTGAAAAATATCACGAAGATGTAAAAACGTTTAAGGTTTATGAAGAAGGTAAGTTCAAAGCACTTTTTTATGCTGACTTCCATCCTAGATCAGGCAAGCGGCCAGGTGCTTGGATGACCTCTTTTAAGTCTCAATATATTAAAGATGGAATTAATCACAGGCCTCATATTTCTAATGTTTGTAATTTCTCAAAACCATCTAAGGACAAACCTTCATTATTAACATTTAATGAAGTAACAACACTATTTCACGAATTTGGTCATGCACTTCATGGAATATTAGCAGACACAATTTATCCAAGTTTATCAGGGACGTCAGTATCTTGGGATTTCGTAGAACTGCCTAGCCAATTATTAGAAAATTGGTGTTATGAAAAAGAAGCACTAGAATTATTTGCGTTTCATTATAAAACTGGAGAAATTATACCCACAAGGTTTATTAACAAGATTAAAGAATTAAATAAATTTCAAGAAGGGGTTCAGACCTTAAGACAAATTAGTTTTGGTATTTTAGATATGGATTGGCACAATATTAATCCAAATAAAATTAACCTTATTAGTGAACAAGAGTTTAATTCTTTTAAAACAACAAAACTATACCCTGAAACAACTGATAACTTAATGAGTACTTCTTTTGCACATATTTTTCAAGGAGGTTATTCCTCTGGCTATTATAGTTATAAATGGGCTGAAGTATTAGATGCAGATACATTTGATTATTTTAAAACTAAAGGAATATTTAATCCTGATTTATCTTTTAGTTTTAAAGAAAATATACTTTCAAAAGGAGGGACAGTATCTCCCGAAATTCTTTATGAAAAATTTAGAGGTAAAAACCCATCAAATAAAGGTTTAATTGAAAGAGCAGGATTAACTTAAATATACTATGAAAAAAGACCGAAGAAAAATCTTTGGTCTTTTTTTCATAATAATCATAAACAAAAAAACTCCCCTACCAATA
>TARA_R110002020_G_scaffold398057_2_pt1 | contig 97649 bp, 84 predicted proteins | sample TARA_R110002020 | Tara Oceans TARA_R110002020 (sample SAMEA4396489) | marine metagenome | biome: Westerlies Biome; feature: [MES] marine water layer (ENVO:01000295) within the mesopelagic zone...; material: water (ENVO:00002006), including particulate matter (ENVO:01000060) such...
TATTAAGATTTAAATATTGAATTACCTATTGAGTTGTTTGAGTTAGTTGTTTTTCATAACCCATTTCATGAAAATGGAATGGGTTTAAAAAAAATGTCGATACAATAGCAATAGTAAAACAGAAAAAGAATGTGAACAGAAGCCTGTAAAAAACTTGGCTCGAAAAGAATTTTTCAAACATTAACATCAACCGATTATTAATTTAAACTAGATCAATGAAAAAACTAATTACAAAAGGATTCTTCCTACTCATGTTGTTCCTCAGTTGTGCAATACAAGCTCAGGAAATGGAAGTTAAAGGAATGGTGACAGATTTGGCAGAAGTTCCCTTATCAGGGGCTTCAATTACGATAAAAGGCACTTCCAAGGGAGTCGTAGCGGATTTTGACGGTAACTACAGTATTAATACGTCCAAAGGGGATGTATTGATATTTTCCTATCTCGGGTACCTATCCCAAGAAATCCAGGTAAATGACAATAGTACCATAAATGCCAAACTAGAAGAAGATGCCGCTTTATTGGAAGAAGTCGTCGTTGTAGGTTTTGGGATACAAAAAAAGGCTAATGTAACGGGAGCCACAGGTTCCGTAGATATGGAGGATATTTTAGCGAACCGTCCTATAACAAACCCCATTGAGGCCATACAGGGAACTATTCCTGGATTACAGATAACCACTAATTCAGGACAACCTGGAGCCTCTGGTTTGGGCATCAATATTAGGGGAACAACTTCCATTAACGGAGGTAGTCCATTAATTCTTATGAACAATGTACCAGTATCCGTAGATGATATCAACCCTCAGGATGTACAATCCATTACCGTCTTAAAAGATGCCTCGGCAACTTCTATTTATGGAGCTAGGGCCGCATTTGGTGTAATTTTAATTACTACTAAAACTCCGGCTACCGACCAGCCCATTAAATTCAATTATTCTTCTACCTTTAGTTTCTTATATCCAGAGGATATCCCTGACAAAGCCTCCACCTATTCATTTATAAATGCTATCAACGACTGGGGTACCAATCCATTTTGGACAGGTCAAGATATTCCTGCCTGGGTGGGCTTTTTGGATGAGTACCAGGAAGATCCATCTTCATATCCCCTTGGATATGCGGAATTTAATGGGTTGCGTTATCCATTGGCGGATACCGATTTGATAGGGGAATGGATAAACGATCTTGGATTTACCCAAATACATAATTTTGATTTTAGCGGGGGAGGCGAAAAAACAAGCTATAGAATTTCTGCTGGTTTCAGTGACGAGGATGGCATTATTATAACAAGGAATGATAGCTTTAAAAAATATAATGTAAACGCTTCGTTAACAAGTAAACTTACCTCCAAATTAACGTCCACGACCAATATCATTTACAGGAATAGTACTAGGAGAACACCGCTGGGAAGCTACAGTAATTCAATAAGTTTCAACCCTTATACCCCTGCCAGGGGTAACCACATCTTCGAAGATGGCACGGAGGTACCATATGACACCCCGGCCAATCGAGAATTACTAAAAGTTGCTCCTAAAATTCTCAACGACAATATTAGGTTCTTCCAAAAACTGGATTTCAATTTGGCCAAAGGTCTTAACCTGATCGGAGAATATACTTTTGAGAAAAAAAACCTAACCAGAACAACTAGTGACAATCAAATCTTGACCGTTAATCCAGAAAGGTTTGTTTTAAACGCTGTAGATCCTGTGAACACTTTTTTCCGAAAAGAAAATACCCAGACCAATTACAATGCGTTAAATTTTTACGGTAAATATGATAAGGGTATAGGTAAGCACAACTTTAGTATTCTAGCCGGAGTAAACAGTGAAGAAAATAGCTTTGAATCATTTGATGCCCAAAGAAACAATCTTATCAATGTTGACCTCCCATCCCTGTCAGGTGCAACAGGTGCTCAAACGACGGATGACTCCTATGGAGAATGGTCGGTATTGGGTTATTTCGGAAGGCTCAACTATAACTTCGCTGAGAAGTACTTTTTGGAAGTGAGCGGCAGATATGATGGCTCCTCCCGTTTTCCTGAGGGTAACAGATTTGGCTTCTTTCCTTCCTTTTCCGGAGGTTGGCACTTGGGCCGGGAATCTTTTATGAAGTCTATTGGATTTTTATCCAGCCTAAAACTGAGAGGCTCTTGGGGAGAAATAGGAAACCAAAACACCCCCTCACTATATCCTGCAGTTCCTGGGCTTGGTATAACCGACTATGGGGATACAGGGACAATAAACTGGCTGAACGAAGAAACGGGTACTCGTTATTCAACTTTACTACTTCCCAATTTGGTTAGTTCTACTTTTACTTGGGAAACGGTTCAAACTCTAAATCTTGGGTTCGATGCTGCATTTTTTAAGAACAGACTTTCTACCTCCTTTGATTGGTTCAACAGAAAAACTTTGGATATGTTGGCTCCTGGCTCAGAACTTCCAGGAATTTTAGGAGCCGCGGCACCTTTGGAAAACGTGGCGGATCTGGAGTCCCAAGGATGGGAATTAGGTATTTCATGGAACGATAAAATAGGGGAGTTTAGCTATAATATAGGGGCTACTCTTTATGATTATAATTCCAAAATTACCAAATTTGACAATCCTGCGGGCCTTTTGAGCCAATATTATGTTGGCCAAGAGTTGGGAGAAATTTGGGGCTATACCACGGATGGTTACTACACCGTTGACGATTTTGAGCCTGGTACACTTAACGAAGACCCCAATAGTCCAAATTATTTGACCGGTGGCACCTTAAAAGCTGGAATCCCATATTGGGAAGGACGTACACAAAATCCTGGGGATATCAAATATATCGATCAAGATGGAGATGGGATAATCACTGATGGTAATAACACCCTGGAAGATTCTGGAGATAGAACCATTATTGGCAATTCTACCCGAAATTATCAATATGGGTTTTTTGGTAATTTTAAATATAAAAATTTCGACTTTTCGTTTCTGGCCAACGGCGTTGGAAAACGGGACGTTTATGTTAACAATAGGGTCCGCTTTCCTTATTTGGACGAATTTTCTGTAGTTTATAAATCTCAGTTGGACTATTGGACCCCAGACAATAGGGATGCATTTTTCCCTAGAAACTACCCCTTGGGTGGCGTTAATTACGGGATTAGTAGAAGTACACAGACCAAGTATATGATAAACGGCGCCTATTTAAGGATAAAGAATTTAACGTTTGGTTATTCCCTACCGACGGACATTTTGAAGAAAAATGGTATAGACAAACTAAGACTTTATATTGCGGGAGAGAACCTTTTTAGTTTTAACGATTACCCAGACGGAATTAATACGGAACTGGCCACACAGGGAAGTGGGGGAATCTATCCCTTCATCAAAAGCTATTCCATAGGTCTTAACTTAACTTTTTAATTTCAGAGAGATGAAAAAAATATATACAAGAGTAATAATTCTTTTAACCTTTATCGGAAGTTCCTGTTCAGATGAAACATTGGAAAAACTTCCAAAAGATCAATTAACGGTATCAACCACCTTTACAACCAATAGCAATTTTGAAACCTATGCCTGGTCCATGTATGCCAATTCCTTTCCTGGGTATTGGGACTTAACTCCAATCAATAGGGAAATGGGAAGTGACCTTTTGGTCAATAATGCGGGTACCCAAGGGGATGAACTTTTATGGCAAAGAAAGACCGTGCCCTCTTCCTCCAGTCTCTGGAGTAACTCTTATATTAATATACGGCGCGCTAACCTAATGTTAGACAACATAGACAATAGTGAATTAACGGACGGTGAAAAACAACACTGGAAAGGTGTCGGACTTTTTTTCCGAGCCTATGAATACGTGCAGTTGATCGCCAATTATGGAGAAGTGCCATGGGTAGACAAATCCCTTACCGAAGTGGACGAAGATATCCTATACGGTCCTAAAACCAGTAGAAATGAATTGTCCCAATTTGTATTGAATGATCTATTGGAGGCTGAAAACATAATTAATCCTGAAGGTAGTGGACCCAATACTATAAATACGGATGTTGTTCGTGCCCTAATTTCAAGATTTGGTCTTTACGAAGGTACTTGGAGGAAATATCATGGTCTTGGTGATGAAACTCGATATCTACAGGCTAGCGTTGACGCCAGCGCTCAGTTAATTGCTGATCATCCTAATCTACATTCCAGTTATGATGAGGTATTTAATAGTGAGACCCTAAATGGGGTAGAAGGAATTTTGTTGTACAAAGCCTATGAGTTTGGAGTCCAGAACGGAAGATGGTCCCATTACAACAGAAGTTCCATTGGTCACCGGGACCTTACCAAAAAAGCCGTGGACCAATATCTATGCTTGGACGGTGAGACGATCCATACAAGTGATTTATTTGATGGGGAACAAGATGCCTATGACGAATTTAGAAATCGTGACCACAGATTGTACTTCAATACCCCTCCACCGTTTAGGGTATACACTGGTGGTCAAAACCAATTAACCTGGGAATATGATTCCGACCCAAAGAGTAGGGAATATATAGATTTAATGGCCACTCTAAGTGATGATACCCATAAAACACTGCCAACAATAAATTGGCGGGGCCTTGTGGTAAGAACCTCCCCTCACTTTAGAAAATTTAACGAAGGACATGGGTATAATGTAACTTATACCGGATACGCCTTCTATAAATTCTCGAATAAAATAAGTAGGCTACAAAATAGGGATTCCCACGATGCCCCAATATTTAGAATGGGAGAGGTATTTTTAAATCATGCGGAGGCCATGTATGAATTAGGGCAATTTACCCAAGCAGTAGCGGATGCTACCATCAATAAATTAAGAACCAGAGGAGCCGTGGCACCCTTGAACTTGGCAAGTATCCCCAATGACCCTACCAGGGATGCAGACGTAGCGCCTGCGCTGTGGGAAATAAGGCGCGAACGAGGTATAGAATTCCTAGGAGAGGGCTTGGGAAGGGTATTCGATATTAAGCGTTGGAAAAAGCTCGTAGAATATGGTGCCGAGGAAAAGTTGGGAAGATGGGTTGTTAATTCCGATTATGGCAACAATTTACCTGTCCAAGGAGGAGCTGCAGAAGGTTATGTGTCTCCTTTTGGAATGCCGCCAGGAGTTCCCGAACATTATTATTTGGAACCCATACCTTCCGACCAAATAGTGTTAAATCCCCAGCTGGAACAGAACCCAGGATGGGAATAGATATAACTTTTTGAGTTACTATAATTAGTTTAAATTTGGGATGCCCTGTTGTAAAAACGGGCATCCCATTTTTAATTATACTGAATGTTTGCTATTTAGTTTTGTCACTTTATCTTATAAATAGGTTCTATATATGAAAACAACTCATATGTGCCCAACTATTTTGACTTCAATATTAACTTCCAAATAAGCTATTCTCAATCCATGAAACTCAATTTCCATATTTTAATCTATCTATTCTCATTTGCATTATTCTCACAAAAAAGCCATCATAAGACCAACGCAACAGATGATAGACCCAACTTTGTTTTTATTGTTGCCGATGACCTTGGCTATGGGGATTTAGGTTTTACCGGAAGTACACAAATAAAGACCCCTAACATAGATAAACTGGCTCAAACGGGGATTTTTTGTTCCCAGGGCTACGTTTCCTCTGCTGTTTGTAGTCCGTCAAGAGCTGGTTTTATCACTGGAATCAATCAGGTAGAGTTTGGACATGACAACAATCTAGCTCACTCCCAACCAGGATTCGACCCCCAATTCCTTGGTTTGCCCATAGGACAGCAGACCATAGCCGATTATTTAAAACCTTTGGGCTACATAAGTGGCATTATTGGGAAATGGCATTTGGGTTATGAGGATCAATTTCATCCCCTAAATAGAGGTTTCGATGAATTTTGGGGATATCGTGGTGGCGGACACGATTACTTCACTTCCAATCCGGAAGCAAAGGGATACATGGCCCCCATTGAATGCAATTACAAAATCCCACAGCCTATCACCTATATCACAGACGACAAGGGTGATGAATGTGTCGATTTTATAAAACGTCATAAAAAAGAGCCGTTCTTTCTTTTTGCCTCCTTTAATGCCCCACACACACCTATGCAGGCTACCAAAGCCGATTTGGCATTATACGACCATATAAAGGATAGTAAAAGACGGACGTACGCGGCAATGGTACATAGGCTTGACGTTAATGTGGGTAGAATCATAGGTGCTTTAAAAGAATATAGTTTGGACAAAAATACTCTTGTCGTTTTTATAAGCGACAATGGGGGACCTATTGATAACGGTTCCATCAACTCCCCGTACAACGGTAAAAAAGGCACCTTATTGGAAGGCGGGGTACATGTTCCATTTATATTAAATTGGCCCAAAACCCTGCCCTCTGGAGAAACCTACTCTCACATGGTTTCATCGCTTGACATTGTCCCAACCTTTTTGGCTTTTGCAGGTGGAAATGTAAAAGAATACCCTTTTAGCGGTACCAATCTAATGCCTTATCTTATGAAAGGTAGCAAGCAAATACCCCATGACAATCTCATGTGGCGCTTTACCATAAGTGCAGCCATACGGGAAGGGGACTATAAATTGATCCGACTTCCAGATCGATTGCCACTTTTGTTTCACCTTCCTTCAGATATTTCTGAGCAGCATAATATAGCCCTTGACAACTTGGATATCACGCGAGACCTCTTAGAAAAATTAGGAAAGTGGGATGTTTCCCTCCCCCATCCCCTTTTTTTGGAAGGAGCAGAATGGAAAAAACAACAGCTTTACCAATACAACGTTAATTATCCTCTAATACAACCATAGTATAAATCTAGATATATGAACAGAAGAAAATATATAAAGACCATAGCACTGGGAACCCTATTGCCCAGTTTTTCCGCTTCGGCATTTCCCTTTGGGACCTTAAGCCAAGAAAAATTACTTGAAGACATACAATTTAAAAGTAATTGGCACAACTGGCCCGATATGAAATGGGTAGGTCCGGAATACTGGGGAAACCGACTCCAGGATTGGCGCCTAAAAGATGGCATGGCCGTTTGTAACATAAGTGCAGGAAATAGAAACCTGCAATTATTAACGGTTCAAAAAACAGATTCCATAACCCCATTGGAAGTTAGTGTGGATATTACCCTATTGAACAAGAGTATTGCCAATACCGATGAGGGATGCCTAGGTATGCAATTGGGATGTAATGGTCCTTTTGATGATTACCGATCGGCGGCTGTCTTTGGCAAAGGTTTTGATATTGGTCTTAACCCCAACGGAAAACTTCAGGTAAGCGGACAGCTCTTTGATACCGCCTTAAATAAAATACCGGAAACCTTTCGTTTGGAAGTGCATTTAGAGCCATACAATGATAAATACCGATTGAAGGTTGATGTTCTGGAGCCGATAACAAACACCTTGATCCATACCCAAGAAGATATATATGTCGATGGTAAAAACCTAATAGGGAATTTTGCCCTACTGGCCGATATAAAAACAGACAAGAGCCATGCCTCCCAACCTTTGGCCGGCTATTCCAACTGGAATATATCTTCAGATAATCTTATTTCAAACAAAGACCAATTATACGGCCCCATTTGCTTTGCCCAATACACCCTTCACGATAAAAAGTTAAAACTCACCGCACAATTAGCGCCAATAGAAGAAATTGAAGGCAATTCCGTTCAGCTCCAATTCAAGGAACAGGGAGTATGGAAAACCACAACCAATACCCAGTTGGAACATAAAGGTAGGGCGGTAAACTTCGTAGTTGAAAATTGGAACGCCAATTCAGATATTCCTTACCGAATATTGGTGGAAATCCCATTAAAAAATGAAATCCACCAATACACCTATGAAGGTACTATAGCCCAAGAGCCATTAAATAAAGAATCCGTATCGGCTGCTGTTTTTAGCTGTAATTTCCACTATGGTTTCCCTGATAACGACGTTCATGAAAATGTAGCCAAATTAAATCCGGATATCATTCTTTTCCTTGGGGATCAGTTTTACGAAGGTACTGGTGGATTTGGGGCAGAACGAAGTGGTGACCTGGACGACCTATGTCTGGATTATCTCCGAAAGTGGATGATGTTCGGTTGGTCTTACCGCGAACTCTTTAGACATAAACCCTGCGCCATAATCCCAGATGACCATGATGTGTATCACGGTAATGTATGGGGCGAGAGCGGAAAAAAGGCCGATACCAGTGAAGGCCATGGCATGTTGGCCCAAGATTCCGGAGGCTACAAAATGCCTGCTGAATGGGTAAACATGGTGCAATTTACCCAAACCAGTCATTTACCCGACCCCTTCGACCCTAGCCCGGTTAAACAAAATATCGGTGTCTACTACACGCACTGGAACTACGGGGGCATTAGTTTTGCCATCCTTGAGGATTGAAAATTCAAATCCGCCCCCAAGCATGTTCTACCGCCCGAAGCCCAGGTAAGGAACGGATGGATACAAAATAAAGATTTCGACATAAAACAATACAGGGATCTAGATGCCACACTTTTGGGGCAGCGGCAACACGATTTTATAGATCATTGGACCCAGGATTGGAATAATGGGGCCGAAATAAAAGTAGTGCTATCGCAGACCAATTTTGCCACTGTGGCCACCTTGCCCAAAACAGCTTTAAATGATGACGTGGTTCCTTCCTTACCTATTCCCAAAAAAGGAGAATACGTACTCGGTGATGTCCCTACCGTGGACATGGATTCCAATGGCTGGCCAGCAAACAAAAGGGATAAGGCCATTGAGGCCATCAGAAAATGCTATGCATTTCATATTGCCGGCGACCAACATTTGGGAAGTTTTATCCAATATGGCACTGATGAGCACGGAGACAGTGGTTACGCCTTTGCAGGTCCTGCCTTGAACAATATTTGGCCCAGAAGGTTCTGGCCAGAAGTAAATAGTGACTCCCATACCTATGATGACCCCGCTTATGTAGGGAACCATGTGGACGGATTTGGCAATAAACTATCGGTACATGCTGTGGGCAATCCTTTCGATACCGGGATTGAGCCGGCCATTATATATAATAGGGCAACCGGTTATGGCCTGGTAACCTTCAACAAAAAAGACAGGACCATAACCACGGCCTGTTGGCCCAGATATGCCGACCCTAGCAGCGGTACAATTGAACAATTTCCAGGGTGGCCCATCACCATTAAACAAGAAGACAATTATGGTAAAAAGGCTGTAGCATGGTTGCCTACTATAAAGGTTGCCAACGTGAGCAAACCAGTTATTTCAGTTTTCGATAATAATAATCAGCTAGTTTATTCCATTCGTATGGCAGCCAACACCTTTGCCCCCAAAGTATTCGATAAAGAAAAATATACCATTGTAATCCAAGATGTGGAAAACAATAGAAAAAAGACACTTAAGAATATTAGGGCCAAAACCGTTAACAATCGAATATTGGAAATTAACCTTGATTAAATTAACTCGGTAGTTCTATTAACGCTATATGGACCAACAAAAAAATCCCAAACTTTCTATAAACTAAGAAAGTTTGGGATTAATTATTATTGTTTTAAAAGCTTAAATCACAACTGTCTTCCCAGGAGTTGGTATGTTATAAGTACCATCAGCATTTGGTTGTACCGGTGCTGGGGAATCCCAGGTTAAATTGTCCGGAGCCAGATCAATGTTGGAAGTCATGGCTTCCTCCCACTTAATTACCTTACCGGAATAAGTAGCCATTCTACCAATGATAGCACTCATGGTACTCATGGCACCATTCTCCGCATCGGTAATAACGCCTTTGTTTCTAATAGATTCAAAAAGTTTAATATGCTCCACTTGATAAGGGTTAGGATCATCCTTTCCACGATGGGTAAATATTTCCCCACCGGCATAATCCTTAATAAATGTATTGTCACCATAAGTTTCTATAGTACCCTTGGTACCTTGGAATGTTTCGGCTACCCTACTCATGGTTTCTGGCATATGGCGGCACTGACTGGCAATTACCGCCCCACTTGGATAGGTATATTCTACAAAATGATGATCAAAAATTTCCCCATGGTCCTTTCCTGTTCTTACCTGTCTTCCTCCAAATCCTTGTGCCGATACTGGATATTCTCCAATAAACCAGTTGGCAACATCTATATTGTGGATGTGCTGTTCCAAAATGTGATCTCCGCACAACCAGTTGAAATAATACCAATTGCGCATCTGGTATTCCAGCTCGGATTGTCCGGGCTGTCTTTCCCTTACCCAAACTCCGCCACTGTTCCAGTATACCTGACCGGAAACAATTTTTCCTATCTTATTATCCTTAATATGCTTTATTCCCGCCAAATAGTTGTCCTGATAATGCCTTTGAAGACCTACAACCACGTTTAATTTCTTATCCTTTGCCACTTGTGCCGCTGCCAACACCTTTCTTACTCCTGGTATGTCCGTAGCAACCGGTTTTTCCATAAATACATGCTTTCCTGCATTTACTGCATATTCAAAATGCTGTGGTCTAAATCCGGGAGGGGTAGCCAATATTACTACATCCGCCATGTCTATAGCCTTTTCTGCACCATCGAAACCAACAAATTGATTGGCCTTGGGAACATTTACCTTCTTGGAATCCTTAAACTCCTTCTGTAAATTCATTAAACTTCCCTGCAACCTGTCCTCGAAGGCATCGGCCATAGCCACCAATTCAACATTGGGATCCGCGTTCAAGGCCTGTTGTGCCGCACCTGTACCACGACCACCACAACCAATCAAGGCTATCTTTAATTTCTTCTCATTAGCGACGTTTACCATAGCATTCATTTGCATGGTAGGTAAAATCATTGCCCCTGTTACCAGTGCACTGCTTTTAACAAAATCTCTTCTACTATTTTTAATATTGGTCATGGTATTTCTTGTTTGTTTAGTTTTTCATGTTTTAAAGTTAAAAATCATTTTGTCATTGCACCACAATAAAAAATTGAAGTTCAAGAACGGGTCGTCAAGATAGAGATTTATTTGGAAACGTACAATGTACATTTTTACAGAATACTCCCAAAAATGTTAAATAACCAATATTATCCTAAAATAGTATGTAAAAAATTGCCTTACCCTATAAATCAAAGCAATTTTCTAAGTTATATGGGAAGTGGTACTATTCCTTATAATTTGGATTTTTCTTCCTTGTCTTCCGGAAGAAAACTGCGATGCTTTTCCATCATCATATTTTGTAAGGAGTCCATTTGTTGAAATAGTTTTCGCATGTCCGAAAAGTTATTGTTACGATGTCTTTCAAAGAAATCATTAAAATATTGGCTTCCGTTCATAAGGGAATCCATATCCATAAACTGTCCAAAATTATGGTCCTCCATTAAGGAAGATAATTTACCATGGGAAAAAAACTTCATGGATTTCATAATACTATCCAAATCCATTTCCTCTGCAAATTTTCCCATATTGTCATAGTAGTAGGAATAAATAGAATCATATCCAATAATATTACCCGCTTCATCGTATTTCTTATCTACCTTCCAACTTATTTTCGGTTTATCCACCGTAAGACTGTCCGTACTTTTTTTCGCCAAATCCTCCTTTGATTTGCCTTGGTCGTTTTGTGCTTGGCATCCAGTTAACATTAGACCTAACAAAAGGGTAAACATAAATTTTTTCATCTTAAAAAATTTTAATTAAACCTCCGTTTTTTCATTATTAGCCTCAAAAAAAATGCCATCCAAGTTATTATTTAAAAGGTTGTCAGGTTAAAAATGTGTTAAACATATACTATCTTTAATTATGAAATTCAAAGGTTCCTATTGCGCGCGACAATGGTTAAACGCAGCACCTTTTTTTATGTGATCTTAATAGAATGAATAAAGAAAAAACATCGCAAGAACAAAAGCGATTGGACGATTCCCGATCCAAAAGAAAGGATTGGCTTAAATGGGGCCCATATTTAAGTGAGAGGCAATGGGGCACGGTTAGGGAAGATTACAGTCCGGATGGGGATGCATGGAACTATTTTTCACACGAGGATTCCCGTAGTAGGGCCTATAGATGGGGGGAAGATGGTATTGCAGGAATATCTGACCGATATAGTAATATATGCTTTGGAATAACTTTATGGAACGGTAAAGACCGTATTCTAAAAGAGCGTCTTTTTGGCCTAACCGGACCACAAGGAAATCACGGAGAGGATGTTAAAGAACTCTATTACTATTTGGAGAACACCCCTACCCATTCCTATATGAAGCATCTTTACAAATATCCGCAAAACGAATTTCCATATGTACAATTGGTGGAAGAAAACAGGAAGCGGGGAAAAAACGAATTTGAGTACGAACTTTTGGATACCGGCATTTTCGACAACAATGAATATTTTGATGTCGTTACGGAATATGCCAAGGCGGACAATGAAGACATTCTCATAAAAATATCTATTAGCAATAGAAGTTCAAAATCTGCTCCTATACATATTCTACCCACTCTTTGGACCAGAAATTTGTGGAGTTTCGTAGGCATGCCCGAAAAACCTATCATAAAAAAACAAACAACTAAAGACCAGACCTTTGTTTCCATAAACCACATCTATGTAGGTAACTACAACCTGTACTTTGAAAAACCATCCCGATTGCTGTTTACAGAGAACGAGACCAATATGGAGAAGGTTTATGCGCAGCCCAATGATCATCCCTTTAAAAAGGATCTTTTTCACAATTCCGTGGTGAACAACGATTATTCCATTATTTCCAAAAATAATCAAGGCACCAAATTCGCACCCCTGTACGAGATGAATCTTGAGGGAGGAGAAACAAAAACGATTAAATTGAGGCTGACTTCCTCTTCTCTGGAAGCCCCATTCGATAAGGGTTTTGAAACTGCTTTTTCAAAAAGAATCCAAGAATCCCAAGAATTTCTGGATGCTACATTTAAAACAGCCTCTAAAGAAACCAAAGAAATAAAAAAACAGGCTATAGCCGGACTGTTATGGTCCAAGCAATATTACAATTATGAGGTGGAAAGGTGGCTGAAAGGAGACCACGAGGAGATGCCCCCGCCACAAAATAGGTTTTACGGTAGAAACAAGGAATGGAAAACACTGAGAAACCACGATATACTGGCTATGCCCGACACCTGGGAATATCCTTGGTTCGCTGCCTGGGATACTGCATTCCATTGTGTTAGTCTAGCCTTGGTGGATCCCAGTTTCGCCAAGGATCAATTGTTGTTATTTACCAAAGAATGGTACATGGCACCAAACGGACAGATACCGGCATATGAGTGGAATTTCAGCGATGTTAATCCACCCGTACAAGCTTGGGCCTCCCTTCAGGTGTATCAAATGGAGAAAAATAAGACCGGTAAAGGGGACCTTATATTTTTAAAACGGATGTTCAACAAACTGGCACTTAATTTTACGTGGTGGGTGAACCGTGAAGATAGCCTTGAAAACAACGTTTTTGAAGGGGGATTTTTGGGCCTGGACAATATTGGGGTCTTCGATCGTAGTCGCGATATCCCGGGAGGCGGGGTCTTGGAACAGGTAGATGGAACCTCATGGATGGCCCTTTATTGTCTAAACATGTTGGAGATGGCTTTGGAAATTGCGCTGGAAGACAAATCCTTTGAGGATATGACCATGAAATATTTTGGCCATTTTGTCTTTATCGCAGAAGCTTTAAACAATATAAGTCAGGATTATAATGGTTCATGGGATGAAAGTGAAGGCTTTTTCTATGACAAGTTGATATTCCCAAATGGGAATTCCGTACCCATTAAAGTACGTTCCATTTCCGGATTGCTATCACTTACTGCGGTATTGAATATCAAGAAAGAATATTTGGACAAGCTACCCAGGTTTAGAAAAAGTATGGAATGGTTTCGTAGACACCGTATAGAAAATGCAAAATATCAGGTAATGGAGGAATACTCCAAAGATCAGGATGTACTATTATCATTAGTACCAAAGGAGCGTTTACAAAAGCTGATAGGAAGCATTTTAGACGAAAAGGAATTTCTTTCCCAATATGGCATAAGGTCCCTATCCAAAATTCACGAAAAGCCTTACACTATCCATATAGATGGAAAAACCTTTGGGATAAATTATGAACCTGCGGAGTCCTCCACCGGAATGTTTGGAGGAAATTCCAATTGGAGGGGGCCTATTTGGATGCCAATGAACTATTTATTTATAAATTCCCTAAGGGAGTATCATAGCTATTTTGGGAATAAATTGGAATTTTCTTATCCCACAGGTAATGGAAATATGATGAATTTAAAGGATATTAGTGATGAAATTGGCAAAAGACTGATAAAACTATTTGAAAAGGATGCGAATGGTAATAGACCCATTCACCAATTGCATGAAGAAAAATACCGGGACCCACATTTTAAGGACCTAATCTTGTTTTATGAGTATTTTCATGGGTGCAGTGGCAGAGGTGTAGGAGCTTCACATCAAACCGGATGGACCGCTTTGGTGGTAAATTTAATGGAAGAAATATAACTGTAATTTGGAAAATCTATTTAAAAAGGAATGGTTGGCCACCAACGGGCTTGGCGGTTATGCCTCAGGTGCCGTCAACGGCGCCAATACAAGACAGTATCACGGTCTATTGGTTGCTGCCCTTGAGCCACCTACCGACCGCACTGTGGTGGTGGCAAAAATTGAGGAGCGCGTTCTAATAGATGGGCAATATCATAATATTTCTACCAACCAATATCCAAAAGTGATTTTTCCTGATGGAGGTAAATATTTAAAGAATTTTGATGTTGACCCCTCCCCTACCTGGCAGTTTGCCGATAGTGATTGGGATTTGCGCAAAAATGTACAAATGATATCAGGGTCTAACACCACTGTACTTACCTACACCAACAATGGAAATAGGCCTTTGGTCCTGGAGCTACATCCCCTCTACGCCTACAACGATTTTCACACCACCTTTCACGAAACCCCTTGCTATAATTTCTTTACGGAGTTCAATAACGACCATTTAAAGACATACCCCGAGTATGGGAGCAATCCGGTTTATACCGGGTGGAGTGCAGGACATTATTTTGAGGCCCGATGTTGGTTCAAAAATATTATCCTCTCCAAGGGTAAAGCTCGTGGCCTCGGATCGGTCTGTGACTATTATAGGATAGGATATCTTGTACATGAACTACAGCCGGGGGAAGATCTTATCTTGTATTTCACCATAGAGGAGAACATTGTAACGGAAGGGATAGAAAAAACTCTATCCTTAAACAATAAAAACAGCACAGGGAACAAAGAAAATCTAGTACCTGGGTTCTTTAAAGACCTCATGTTATCTGGAGAACAATTTATGGTCCAAAGAAAGTCTACCAATAGTATGTCTATAATTGCCGGCTATCACTGGTTTACGGATTGGGGAAGGGATACTATGATCGCCATGCGCGGATTGACCATAGCCACTGGCAAAAAAGAACTGTCCAAATCCATTTTGAATACTTTCTTTAAAAGTGTGGATCAGGGAATGATCCCGGACCGCTTTCCAGATAACGCCAAAGACCCGGTTCATTACAATACCATGGACGCTACACTTTGGCTTTTTGTGGCCAGCTATGACTACCAAAAAAAATTCGAAGATATTGCATTTGTAAAAGATCATATTGAAATATTAAAAAATATATTGGACCAGCATATTGCCGGCGCCCGCTACAACATTCACATTACAGAGGAAGGATTTATTTACGGTGGGGAATGCAAGGTACAGCTTACATGGATGGATGCCATTGTAGGTGGAAAAGTGATTACCCCCAGAGTGGGATGTCCAGTAGAGGTAAATGCTCTATGGTATAACGCCCTTAAGATTTATGAAAACTTCTGCGAAATTCTCAATGTTGATATTGAATCTGGTTACCTAGAATTAATTGCCAAGTTTGAATCCAATTTTACCAAATTTTTTATCAATCCACAAGGAACATTATTCGATGTGATCATACCTGGGATCTCTCAGGACAATGCCCTGCGCCCCAATCAAATATACTGTCTTAGTCTACCTTTCGGCGTTTTGGACAACGACCAACAAAGATGCATTTTTGAGGCCGTGGAAAATAAACTATATACCCCATATGGACTGCGTACCTTGGATCCGGATAGTCCGGAATATAAACCGAACTATGAAGGTAATCAATGGTCACGGGACCATGCTTACCACCAAGGAACGGTATGGCCATTCCTACTTCATGAATATTTTCAGGCCTATTTCAAAATCTACGGAACCTCTACAGAGAACAAGAAAAAAGTAATGTTGGAATTGGAGCCGTTGCGCAAACATTTTTATCAGGACAACGGCATACATTGTATTTCCGAGATTTTTAACGGTAGTGAACCCCAAGAGGGAAAAGGCTGCATTCAACAAGCTTGGTCGGTAGCGGCCATTATAAAATTGTACATAGATTTTGGGCTCGACAAAATTGAACAGGAAGAAGAGCCGATGCCTAAATATACCTTTTTAAAGGTTTGATTAGCGTTTTGGTCATGGCAATAAATCACAACTTAAAATTTTATAGATTATTTTCCTCAAGCCTTGAAGTTATTTTGTATTTTTTGAAAACCAAAAAACCCATCAAATAAATCAACCAACCATGGATACCAAGATTTTTAACATCAACCGAAGACATTTTTTAAAAGGGGCCGCAGCATCCCTGGCACTTTCCTCTTTTGGATCCTATGGTATGGAGCTTATTTATCGGGATAAACCGCTAAGGGTTGGACTTATTGGTACAGGGTGGTATGGAAAAAGTGATCTTTTTAGGCTAATGCAGGTGACCAAGGTAGACGTAGTTTCTATCTGCGATGTGGACAACAATTTACTTAACGAAGCGGCAAAGCTTATCAGTCTTAGGCAACCGTCCGGAAAAACCCCCAGAACTTATAGGGATTATAGAAAAATGCTCGCAGAAAAGGATTTGGACATAGTGCTTATTGGTACCCCGGACCACTGGCATGCCCTTCAGGCCATAGAGGCTTTAAAATCCGGGGCCCATGTCTATGTGCAAAAGCCAATAAGTGTTGATGTAATAGAGGGTGAAGCCATGGTAGCTGCCGCCAGAAAATATAACAAGGTAGTACAGGTTGGAACCCAGCGTAAGAGTACCCCGCATCTTATAGATGCCAAAAAAAATATAGTGGATGCCGGCTTATTGGGCAAGATTTCCCACGTGGAAATGTGTTGTTATTACCATATGAGGGCCAATGGCAATCCTCCCTTGGAAAAGGTTCCGGATTTTTTGGATTATGAAATGTGGACAGGCCCCGCTCCCCTGCGTCCTTATGATGGAATTCCCCATAGGCGTTGGTGGCGTACCTTTATGGAGTACGGCAATGGCATAATGGGCGATATGTGCGTGCACATGTTGGATACCGTAAGGTGGATGTTAGAGCTGGATTGGCCAAATCGAATAAGTTCTACTGGGGGTATCTATGTACAAAAAGATGGAAAATCCAATATTGCCGATACCCAAACTGCCATCTTTGAATATGAGGAACTCAACTGCGTATGGCAACATAGAAGCTGGGGAACCCCTGCAGACCCGGATTACCCTTGGTCGTTTAAACTATATGGCGAAAAAGGCACATTGTCCGGAAGCACCATGAGATATGACTTTGTTCCCCATGGAGGTGGGGAAAAGATCCATATGGACGTAATTTATGAAAAGGAAAAATATCCTGAAGACCTTACCGAAAAAGATATAGAACTAAATGCTGCCCCTGCGACCAGATTGCATATGTTGGACTTCCTCGCTGCAATTGAAAAGGGTACCTTGCCCATTGCCGATATCCGGGAAGGACATGTTTCCACAGCCAGCTGCATTTTGGCCAATATGGCCATGGCTACGGGAAGACCTTTGATCTATGATCCCAATAATATCGTAGTGGTGAATGATGCGGAGGCAACGGCGCTTTTGCAAAGGGATTATCGTGCCCCTTGGAAACATCCACATCCCAACGATTTTAAATAGAGATACCTTGGCTAACGAATAGTTTCCATTGATGGATTCTAATCCAAAATTCGCCCATCCTCCATCTGTATAATACGATCTGTACGTTTGGCAAAGTCCTCGTCGTGTGTCACGATCAAAAGGGAAAGACCTTCCTCCTCCTTAAGACGTTTAAAAATACTGAAGACATTTTCCGAATTGTGACTGTCTAAATTCCCTGTAGGTTCATCTCCCATAAGAATGGAAGGGTTATTTATTAAGGCCCTGGCGATCGCCACCCTTTGTTTTTCCCCGCCGGATATCCGCGAGGCCCGTTGGTGGGCCAACTTTTCTATATCCAACATTCTTAATTTCTCCATGGCATCGTGTTCTATTTCTGCCAAGGACTTCTCTGCCAATTTTTTGGCTGGCAGCATCACATTTTCCAATACGCTAAACTCGGACAACAAATAATGGAACTGAAACACGAATCCTATATTTTTATTCCGGATTTGGGACAATTTGCTATGTTTTTGTCCGGTAATCAATTCGTTGTTCAAATATAGTTCTCCTGTGTAATCCGTATCCATGGTAGACAGAATATATAGCAGGGTAGACTTCCCTGATCCCGATTTACCCATGATAGAGGCAAATTCCCCCATTTTTATTCTGAAAGAAATATCCTTGAGCACATGAAATTTCACAGGCTTTTCAAAGTATTTATTGATATTTTTTGTCTCTAAAACGAAGTCCATTTTTCTAGGTTAAGTTCCCCTAATAATCCGCACAGGGTCTATGCGCTTTGCTTTGTTGGAAGGCAACCAACCGGCAACAAAGGTCGAAATCAGGGCAAAGGAAATGCCAATAATATAATACCAAATATTATAGTTTATGGGATAGGTGGTAATGGTTGGCAACGCCTCGGTTTCGAATGCCACATTATCTATTAGTTTGGAAAGAACAAACCCAACAAATAGACCAAGTATCCCGCCCAATGCCCCAATGATCATGGCCTGACTCATAAATATTAGTTGTACATCGGTACCCGAAAACCCTGTAGCTTTTAATATGGCGATATCCTTCATTTTTTCATAAATAAGCATGTTTAGTATATTATAGATTCCAAAACCGGCAACAATCAATAAGGTAATGGACACGGCATAGGTAATAAGGTTTCGGATATTGGATCCCGTTTCAAATTGGGCATTGGCCTCATTTACACTTGTCGCCTTTACTTGAAACTGTTTCCCCAAACTACTTGCCATGGTCGTGGCTTCGTTAATATCGTACAACTTTACATTGATATCGGTAACGTAGTTCTGGGCCTCACCCAAAATACGTTGCACCGTCTTTAGATTGGCATAACTCTGAATATTATCTATATCCGCAATACCGCTTTGGTATATCCCTACAATTTTTAGGGGAAAAACATCCCCCTTTATAGTACTGACCTGTACTCGATCACCCTCCTTGAGCGACATTTTTTTGGCAAGGCCCGCTCCCAAAAGTATTCCGTTTTCACTGTTTTTTAGATCCTGTGCCGTTCCCTCCACTATATAATCATCAATATTAGAGAGTCTTACCTCCTCCATAATATCCACTCCTACCAAATTCCCCCCTAATTCTATAGATCCAGAGAGATAAAAGATCTGCGCCCTTAGTTGGGGTGTTGCACCATAAACCTTTTTGTCCTTTTTTAGATAATTCAAGATGGGGAGACCATTATGGATCTTCTTCTGACTTTGCTTAGGCTTAACGGAATTAACCACATTAAAGGCATCCTCAAATTCCTGATATAGGGCAATGGGCTGTTTTTCTGAAGGTTCTATCTCATTGTAGATATGGATATGGGGCGTTTGGTTCAAAATAAGGCTGTCCAGCATTTCATTGAGCCCCGTCATAAAACTCACCAAAGTAATATAGGCCCCGATACCAAAGGTAACACCTAGGGAGGCCGTTACCGTAGATTTCATCTTGGTTAACAGATGGGTTTTGGCGATGTTCAATATGACCTTCCAATTGATCATTCTTCAGGTTTTAGAATCTCCGTGGTCTCATTGATACCATTTATAATTTCTACACGCTCCAAATTTTGAAGCCCGGGAACAACTTCAACAAGTCCGTCCGGAGTCCTCACTTTGTTCCCCTCCAATAAAAACTCCTTGGGAATGGTCAAGACGCTTTCCTTCTCGGAAATAATTATATTTCCCTCCCCTGCCAAACCAGGGTAAAGCGCTTGCGGTGGATTGCTAAAAATGGCCTCTGCCTTAAAGGTCTGGGAACGCTCATCCTTTTTGGGATATATTTTGTTTACTTTGGCATCAAATACCTCATTGCCATAAGCATCCAAAGTAATAAGGGCTTTTTGGCCCAGCTGAAGTTTTACGATATCGACCTCGTCTATCAACAATTCAATAATAAAATCCGTAGCACTGCCAACCGATGCCAAAGGCTCCATAGTATTGACTATTTCCCCTGGGTTTTTGTATAAGGCATAAAGTTTTCCATTGATCTTGCTACTAACGGTAAAATCCTTGGTGGTAAGCTGAGAGGTATTATAATTGTTGAGCGCCTGCTTAACTTGGGTAGAAAGTTCGTTCTTGGTCTGGACATATTTATTTTTAAGTTGCTTTAAATTATTTCCTGAAATTTCATAAGCAAGTTTGCGGTTCTCAAACTGCACTTTCGATCCAATATTTTGATCCCAAAGCCTCTTTTGCCTAATATAATTCATAGAATCGTTTTTAAAGGACAAGGTTGCCGATTGGATCTCATCTTCCAACGAACCTAAAACCGCCGAACTGCCGTTGTAATTTTCTTGCGCCAATTGAAGTGCCAAGCGCGCATTTTCCGTGTTGAGTTTCGGGGTACTGTTCACAATCTGGATAATTGGTGTCCCCTTGCTTACCAATTCCCCTTCCTCCAACAAATTACGGTCCAAAATACCTGCAACGGGGGCATAAGCCTGATACAGACTATCTGGCTGCACGGTTACGGAAGCATAAACCGATTCCGTTAGATGGATTTTAGTGGGAAATATCTTTTCTTGTTTGTCTCCGCAGGATAAAAAAAGAAATAGACAATGGATCAATAAATAATTCCTCATAGACAATATTAACTAAGATAGCCCAAAATAAAGGGAAATATACTTTATAGAATATGAGAAAAATCATATAGGCTTCTATCCCAAAAGTATTCTTTACCGTTCATCCAAGAATATAGCAAACGATATATAATTATTGAATAGCACATTGCCCTACATGGGTGTCCCGGCTTGGCCCCATCACTCCGTAAAACCCATATAAGCGGGTTTCATCACTAAAATAACCGAATTAAATGTTGCGTTTGGAAATTTTAAAAAATCCATAACAAAAGGACACCCCTAAAGCGCTTTTTTTTACCAACGCTAAAGCAATGTCCTTTGACCAAATTTAGGATTTGATCCTACCCATTATTTAATAAGAGGTAGGGCCTATGCTAATCCTAAAGAAATTTTCCAGTTTCGTCCAGTTTAACCCGTAACATTTTATCCCCGTTCTCCAATTTAACCTTATAGGTTTTCTTTGCACCGTGAACATCGGAAAAGGAGACCAAATAAATATCTTTCGTAATAACCCATCCTGGAAAACGATCCGCTATGCTCTCCCTTACTGAAGTTGGCAAATTTATATCCTTAAACTTTTCAGCAGTGCGCAGTAGCTTTCCATCGCCATCATAAGCGGCAAGAATTTTGCCTTCGGGAATAAAAAAGGTAATATTATAAAGGTCATAATCGTCCTGATAATATTCTGAGCTTTTAATATCATAGGTCGCCACCTTTTCCTGCAATAGCTTCACCGGCACAGATGCCAACTCTCCAGTGTTGATATCATTGAGATATTTATAGTTGGTGGCGTAAACCGTTACCTCCGATAATTCAACCGTAGGGATAATTTGAGAAAAGGATTGGGTGGTTAGTCCAATAGCTAATAAACCAAATAGAATTTTTTTCATGATCATTAAGTTTAAATATTAATTAGTGTTAACATGGACTTCCGTTGTCCAATGGTAGCAAATTATCCCAACTTAAGGGCTTCTACAATGACCTAAGTCATTATGCTACATTCAATTAAGAAATCCCACACCCCCAGAAGTCAGAACTGACCAATGTCATATTTTACCATAAAAGAAGGAATTAGATTTGATGTTAATAAGGATTTATGCGAAATGCCTTTTAGGGAATTCCATAAACTGTCACAGAATAGTTTAAAGATTATAAAAAGGAATATGACAAATTTGACCACTAGCGAAAGTATTCGCTTACTAAAGGGCAACTATACCGGACACTTGGGATATATATATCAGGATAAGCCTTATGTTCTCCCTATTACCTATTATTATGACAAGGATGATCATTCCCTGATAAGTTATTCGGCAGATGGCCACAAAATAGATGCCATGCGCCAGAATACAGCGGTGACCTTATTGGTCGAGGAAGTAAAATCATCCAACAATTGGCAATCGGTTATGGCCCATGGCACCTATGAAGAACTTCAAGGAACCGATGCCAAATTTAAGTTGCATCAATTTACAGAGGGGGTAAAGGGTCTTATCCTTGCCAAAGAGCATCGGGAAACTGAATTTATAAGTGAATTTTCAAGCAAATTGTACTCCCGCGGAATTCCGACGGTATATCGCATCAAAATATTAGAGATTACTGGAAAAAGGAAAGAAACCTAGCATAATCCCCCCAGGTTAGTTCCCCCTATTTTCCAGCTATTAGCAATTAGCCTTACTGCTCTATAATGCTAATTTAAATAACCCAAATAATGTATTGGAGATGGAAAACTATATAAGGCAATTTAATGAAATAGATATAAACGATGTTCCCGAAGTAGGAGGAAAAAATGCCTCTTTGGGCGAAATGTACCAGAAACTTACCTCAAAAGGAATTCAGGTTCCGGACGGATTTGCCACTACTTCGGACGCCTACTGGCTCTTCCTGAAAGAAGCGCAATTAAAAGAATCCATATTCGCCGAGATTTCCAAATTGGATAATAAGGATTTTTCCAATTTACGGGAAGTTGGGAGTGCTATAAGAACAAGTATAGCCAAAGCGGATTTTCCGCAAGCTATCAAGTCTTCCCTTGAACACGGATATAATACACTGGTAAAAAAATACGGTTCCCAAATTTCCTTGGCGGTCCGCAGCAGTGCCACGGCAGAGGACCTTCCCAATGCCAGTTTTGCAGGGCAACAGGAAACCTATCTCAATGTAAAGGGTTTTGATGAACTGATAGCTGCCTGTCATAAATGTTATGCCTCCTTATTCACCGATAGGGCCATAAAATACCGCGAAGACAATCATTTTGACCAGACCAAGGTAGCGCTATCCATAGGCGTTCAGTTAATGGTACGCTCGGACCTGGCAAGTTCCGGAGTAAATTTCACCTTGGATCCGGACACTGGTTTTGATAAGGTAGTTCTTGTTACCAGCACTTGGGGCCTAGGTGAAAATATAGTTCAGGGCAGTGTTAATCCGGACGAATACTTCGTTTATAAACCTAGTCTTAAAAATAGTATTCGCCAACCCATTATTTCAAGAAAATTGGGCAGCAAGGAAAAAACCATGATTTACGATACTACTGGCAGCGGTACCCTTAACCTGGACACCACAATAGAAAAACAGGAAAAATTTGTACTTACCGATGCCGAGGTAAAAAAACTTGCCGAATGGTCTATAATTATTGAGGAACATTATGGACGTCCCATGGATATAGAATGGGCAAAGGACGGTTTGACCAATGAATTGTTTATAGTCCAGGCCAGACCGGAGACGGTGCAAAGTGCAAAAAAGGATAAACTCAAAATCAGTACCTATACCTTACTGGAAAAAGGCAAGGAAATTACAAGGGGGATGGGTCTGGGCAACAAAATATCTGCAGGGAAGGCACGTATTATACATAGTCCCCTAGAATCCGATAAGCTACAGCCTGGAGAAATACTCATCACGGAAAAGACCGATCCCGATTGGGATCCCATCCTTAAAAAAGCTGCCGGCATCATTACGGACCAAGGGGGGCGCACAAGTCATGCCGCCATAGTTGCTCGTGAGGTAGGAGCTGCAGCAATTGTTGGCACCCTTAATGCTACAAAAACAATAAAGGATGGCCAGGATATCACCATTTCATGTGCAGATGGGGATACTGGAGTAGTTTACGATGGAATACTGAAATGGGACGAAAAAACAGTGGATATTAAATCACTTAAAAAACCCGTAACCCAACCCATGCTTATTTTGGCAGATCCAGAGCAAGCCTTCAAACTATCATTTTATCCCACTGCCGGCGTTGGTCTTATGCGATTGGAATTTGTCATCAATAATTCCATCCAAATCCATCCAATGGCCTTAAAGCATTTTAACACCCTAAAGGACCCCACTGTAAAGGAAACTATTGAAAAACTCACCCACCACTACCCTAACAAAGCCAATTATTTTGTGCATAAACTGGCAGAGGGCATTGCCACCATTGCAGCCGCCTTTTATCCCAAAGATGTTATTGTGCGTACAAGCGATTTTAAATCCAATGAATATGCCAATTTAATAGGCGGTAAAGAATTTGAACCATTGGAGTCCAACCCTATGATCGGTTTTAGAGGAGCATCACGCTACTATCATCCCAAATATCAGGAAGCCTTTGAATTGGAGTGCAAGGCCATGAAAATGGTCAGGGAGGACATGGGTTTTAATAATGTTAAGATAATGATTCCCTTCTGTCGTACCCTTACCGAAGCTGAAAGAGTGGTTGACCTTATGGCAGATTACGGATTGAAAAGGGGTGAAAATGGCCTACAGCTCTATATGATGACCGAAATTCCCAACAACGTAATGCTGGCCGAAGAGTTCGCACATTTTTTTGATGGCTTCTCTATCGGCTCCAACGACCTTACCCAATTGACCTTGGGCGTGGATCGCGATTCAGAGCTCTTAAGCGACATTTTTAACGCCAATGATCCTGGACTAAAAAAAATGATCGCCATGGTCATTGCTTCCGCCCACAAAACGAATACAAAAATTGGACTCTGCGGACAGGCTCCAAGTGATTATCCCGAGTTTGCACAGTTTCTTGTAGAAAAAGGAATCAATTCCATCTCCTTTAATCCGGATGCGCTCATTGAAGGAATCAAGAATATAAATATGGCAGAAAATCATAAGGTAAGTTTTGGAATGGCGGAAAGTAGTAATTGACATCCAAAAGGTAATTGGGCCCAATATATTTACTATTCATGGCCTTTGTCTGTTGAAACAAAAGATTCGCCAATTTTTGTTTCACTATTAATACAATAAGGGAACTACCCTGTTGGATTGATGATTTATATCATTTTTCATCACCTTCGTAAATACTTCCTTTGTTATTACAATTGGGATACCCTAATGATTACCATAAACCAATCTGTAATAGTAGGTATTCCCCTATGAAATGGGAAACCTAAGCTTAGAACGTCTAATTTTTGCCCAAATCTAATTCTGTTGGGCTGTGAACAATCATAAATTATAAATAAGATGCAAAAGAGAGTAGTTACACTTACCTTAAATCCCGTAATAGACAAGAGCGTGTCCGTACCGGGTATCAGCCCCAATACCAAACTGCGCTGTACATCACCAACTTATGACGCAGGAGGCGGGGGCATCAATGTATCACGTGCCCTCAAAAAATTGGGAGAGGAATCGCTCTGCATATATCTCGCAGGAGGGCCCACAGGAGAACATTTAAGGCAAATATTGGACAAAGCGGGTATCGATCAAATAGCAGTGCCCATTAAGGGGTGGACGAGGGATAATCTTGCGGTTACAGATACTATTACCAATTTGCAATACCGCTTTGGGGTCCCTGGACCTCTGGTTGAAAAGGAAGAATGGGAAACGCTACTGAAAAAATTGGAAGAGAATTTGCAAGAAGGAGATTACTTGGTGGCCAGTGGTAAATTACCTCCGGGAATGCCTAATGATTTCTATGTTCTGGTAGCGGAAATAGCCAAAAGAAAAAAGACCCGCTTTGTTTTGGACACTTCAGGGGAGGCTCTGGTCAAGGCTACAAAATCCAGCATATTTATGCTAAAACCCAACTTGGGGGAATTAAGCACCTTATGTGGTGTCACCTCAATTTCAGCCATGGAATTGGAACCCCTTGCCAAAAAGTTTTTAGAGGAACATGATTGTGGTATACTTGTGGTATCCTTGGGGGCGAAAGGGGCCCTATTGGCTACAAAGGACCTCATAGAACATATTCCTGCGCCCACAGTGCTGCAAAAAAGCACCATTGGGGCGGGCGATAGTATGGTGGCCGGTATGGTAGTTAGTTTGCTTAAAGGCAAAACCTATAGCGAAATGGTAAAATACGGAGTAGCCTGCGGTACTGCTGCTACCATGCATGAGGGTACCCAATTGTGCAACAAGGAGGACGCCGATAATTTGTACAAATGGATACTAGGACAAAAAAACGCTTGAAAGAAAACCTTTGATTAATTAATTTGATTCCGAATAATCTACCGGAATAGAACATAACCATTATATAAAAGATTGACTTTATGGATAATATTCAGAAATTTTCCTTGACTGCCATCCATGAAGGGGAGATTCCCTTAGCTTTTATGACTGCCAGCATATCCCGGGACAAGAGAGTTATTTTGGCCGCGGATGTTGGAGGTACTAAAACAAATTTGGCCCTTTTTCAGATCCAGACAGGAGATCTCGTCCCATTAAAGGAGAAATCATATCCCACTAAAAAATATAAGTCCTTTCTGGAGATGGTGTCTAGCTTCCATACAGATGATATGCCAAAGATGAACGGAATATGTCTTGGTGTTGCCGGACCCGTTACCCAGGGCAAGGTATATGGCACGAATTTTCCTTGGGCAATTGACAGTAAAGAAATTCGTAGGGAACTAAATATACCTTCCGTTTCATTGATCAATGATATGGAGGCCAATGCCTATGGACTGGCTGCGCTCCAAGACAAGGACTTCGAAACGCTAAAGCCTGGATCAAAAATACCGGGCAACGCAGCATTAATATCTCCAGGTACGGGACTTGGGGAAGCAGGAATGTTCTGGGACGGATCGCACTACCACCCTTTCGCCTGTGAAGGTGGCCATTGCGATTTTAGTCCTCGAAATGAATTGGACATAAGAATACTGCAACACTTCCAAAAAAAATATGGACATGTTAGTTGGGAAAGGTTGCTATCAGGTCCCGGAATCTTGGAACTGTATTTGTTCTTGAGGCAAATAAGTGGCATAAGGGAGCCGCAATGGCTGAGTGATGATATGTCCATGGGTAATCCCCCTGCGATAATTACGCGGACGGCAATGGAAGGAAAAGATTCCGTTTGTGTAGAAACCTTGGATATTTTTATTCGATTTTTGGCCATAGAAGCGGCCCAGCTTGCCCTAAAATTTAAGGCTACCGGTGGTATTTATATGGGCGGGGGCATCTTACCAAAAATCTTTACCGGTATTGACAGGGAAGTTTTTTATAACAACTTTGTACAATCAGGGCGACTGAACGCTCTTTTGGAAATGGTACCGGTAAAGGTAATCCTTAACGAAAAAACGGCACTCCTTGGAGCCGCTTATTATGGTGCTATGTCACTGCAAGGGGATTAAAATGTGATGCTCTGCAGCTATCAAAATACAAGCAATGTACAACTGTAAAGCATCAATCTAGAATTCCTTGCCTTACTCCCATTAACCAACATGGAATATCCCTAGAAAAATAGGGTTTTATGGTTGTGTTCATTAAAGCTCATCAATATTACCTCACCATAATCCTCCATTTTTTTAACTAGATCCCTATGGAACCATTTTTTTAGAAACCCTTTCTTTTCCCTTTCCAGCATCACTACCATATCTGCATTTACTACCCCAAGATAAATTCTCAGGGTGTCAAATACATCTTCAGAAAACAATAGTTCGAACTCGATATCCGGATAATTTACCTTGGATTTCAGCATGTCCTTGAACCACTCCATTAATAAGTCTCCCGCATATTCCTCCTGGGTAGAAATATGTACTACCTTAATCTTTGCCTTTAAAGGCCTGGCAATTTCCGAAAGTTTTTGAATGGCGTGTATATCTTCCTCTTCAAAATCTGTGGCATAGACCATGGTATCCAAATTTCTACGCAATACATCATGGGGAATTGCAATTACGGGACAAGGTGCCTTCTCTATGAGCTTCTTTGTGGTACTGCCCAAGATCATTTCCTCAAGCCCGCTTGCTCCTTTGGTACCTACCACTATTAGTTGGGCATGATAATCTTCTGCCTTTGATATAATTCCTTTGATAACAGAACTGTTCAGTACAGGCTCCAATTGTATTTTGGGATTATCCCACTTGCTTCCAAGGTGTTCCGTGCAGAATTTCTCCAGCTGGGCACGGTGGATTTTAACCGGATTTCCATCAAGTATAGGCTGCTCATCCAGTCCTTCCACACCCAATACGGTAGGAAAATTAAATGTGTGGGTAATAACCAGTCGCATACCCAAGGCCTGACTTAAATTATAGGCAAACTGCAAAGCAGTGACTGAGTTCTTGGAATAATCCGTGGCATAAAGCAATGTTTTCATCTTGTTATTTCTTGTAATTTATCAGCAAAACTTACAAGCCACCCACTGAACCAATTGGAATAGTTACTGTGATACTTGCCTATTTTAAGAAGTTAAATGGTTAATGGAATAAAATTGTTTCGTTAAAATTAGAACCTAATATTGTATCCATAAATGACTTCTATCATATATGGTAATATTTCTATGCCCGAACTTCGCAACTCGAAAAAGAATATTAGAAATTCATGAGCAAAGCTATATACCTTGCCACCACAGAGCCCAATAGCGGAAAATCTATAGTTTCCTTGGGCATGATGCAGTTATTATTGGGAAAAACCGCCAAGGTGGGTTACTTCCGGCCAATTATCGATGACTTTGAAGAGGGCAGGATCGATGACCATATTGATACTGTACTAAAGCATTTTGAAGTAGACCAGAAATTCGAGGATTCCTATGCCTATACCCGCAGCCAAGTGGTACAACTTAAAAATATGGACAAAGATGATGAAATTATAGGTAATATCATCAATAAGTACAAGGCCATTGAGGACAGGTTCGATATTGTATTGGTGGAAGGAACAGATTTTTCTGGAGAGGGCGCCATCATAGAATGGGACATTAATGTGCTCATCGCCAAAAATTTGGGAATTCCTGCTATTATCATAGCCAACGGTATGGGCAAATCCCTTCAAGAATTGGTCGGAAATATATACATGGCCTACGATTCCTTTAGGGAAAAGGGCGTAGAAGTACTGCTTACCGTAGCCAATAAAGTACAGACAGAAAATTTGGAAAAGGTATTGGCCAGTCTCAAGTCAAAACTGCCCAAAAAAGTATTTACAGCGGCTATCCCCTTGAACCCAATTTTGGGAAATCCTACCGTGAAGGAAATTGCACAGGCCCTTTCGGCAAAGGTGTTGTTTGGAGAAGATTTTATTAACAATCAGGCCGGCGAATTTAGTGTGGGTGCCATGCAGCTCCGCAATTATCTCAACCATTTGAAAAAGGACAGTCTGGTCATTACCCCAGGAGATAGGGCAGATATTATTTTAGGGGCCCTACAGGCCAACATCTCCACAAATTATCCCAATCTCTCTGGTATTGTACTAACAGGCGGTCTACTACCGGAGGATACCATCATTAAACTTATTGAGGGCCTTTCCGATGTTATTCCTATACTCTCAGTGGCCGATGGCACTTTTTCGGTAACAAACCGCATAGGAACCATTAAGCCCCGGATCTATCCCGAGAATAAGGAAAAAATAACGACCTCCATACAGGAATTTGAAAAATATGTCCCCACAAATGAACTGGCAGAGCGACTAATTACCTTTAAGGCGGAGGGAATAACCCCAAGAATGTTCCAGTACAATCTTCTTAAACGGGCAAAATCGAACAAGAAGCATATTGTCCTCCCGGAAGGAAATGACGAGCGCATTTTAAAGGCTACTAAGAAACTTCTGGACACCAATGCCGTTACCATTACATTATTGGGAGATACGGAGCAAATAATGGCAAAAATTTCAGAATTGGATATAAGTTTGGATACCAATAGCTTCAATATTATAGACCCCAAATCCTCCCCCAATTTCTTGGATTACTCCACCACGCTATACGAACTGCGTAAAGAAAAAAATGTTAATCTTGCCATGGCGAAAGATCTTATGGAGGATGTTTCCTATTTCGGAACCATGATGGTCTATAAGGGCCATGCCGATGGAATGGTTTCAGGAGCGGTACATACTACCCAGCATACCATTAGACCGGCACTGCAATTTATAAAGACCAGACCTGAGGTTTCCATTGTTTCCTCTGTCTTCTTTATGTGCCTACCCAACCGCGTCACCATATTCGGAGATTGCGCTATCAATCCCAACCCCACGGCCGAACATTTGGCGGAAATTGCGATTTCTTCGGCTGCTACCAGCACTGCTTTTGGCATTGAACCCAAGATTGCCATGCTCTCATACTCATCGGGAGCTTCCGGTGCGGGAGAAGATGTGGATAGGGTACGCAAGGCCACAGAAATTATAAAAAAGAAGCGGCCAGATCTAAAAGTGGAGGGGCCCATACAATACGATGCAGCAGTTGACATAAATGTTGGTAAGAGTAAATTGCCGGATTCGGAAGTGGCAGGACAGGCCAGCGTATTCATTTTTCCAGATCTAAATACTGGAAACAATACCTATAAGGCCGTTCAAAGGGAAACCGGTGCCCTGGCCATTGGCCCAATGCTACAAGGTCTAAACAAACCTGTTAACGACCTAAGCCGGGGCTGTACAGTGGAGGATATCTATAACACCGTAGTCATCACCGCCATACAGGCACAAGGCCTATAATTTTAAAACAATAAATCCAAAAATATGAACATACTGATCATAAACGCAGGAAGTTCTTCCATAAAATATCAATTGATTCAAATGCCTTCAGAGCTTATAATTGGGAAGGGGCTGATAGAACGAATAGGTTCAAAAAATGCTACGGTGAAGTATAAAACCAACACTGTGGATATTGAGGAGGTGATGTTGATTCCAAACCACAGTGCCGGGTTCCAGAAAATGGCCACTCTACTGATGGATCCCGATAAAGGCGTTATTGCAAACGTCAATGACATCGGTATTGTAGCTCATAGGGTAGTACATGGCGGCAACAGCTTTTCCGAAACAACAGCAATTACACAGGAGGTTAAAGATAAAATAAGGGAAATTTCTATATTGGCTCCCTTACACAACCCTCATAATTTGGAAGGAATTTTATTGGCTGAGGAAGCTTTTCCCAAGGCCAAACAAATTGCCGTTTTTGATACCGCTTTTCACCAAACCATGCCAGTCAAGGCCAAAAAATATGCATTGCCCAATGAATTTTATACAGATCACGGTATCCAGGCCTATGGTTTTCACGGCACAAGTCACAAATATGTGTCCGAGAAGGCAATTTCCTTTTTAAAATTAAAATCCTCCAAGATAATTACCATACATCTGGGCCATGGGTGTAGTATAACTGCCGTAAGGGATGGAAAAAGCGTTGATCATTCCATGGGGTTCACCCCTGCCAACGGACTTATCATGGGCTCTAGAAGTGGGGACATAGATCATTCCCTTATCTTTTATTTGGTAAATAATTTGGGCTATGGTTTGGAGGAAGTCAATGCTTTACTCTCCAAAAAAAGTGGTATGCTAGGACTAACAGGCCATAGGGATTTAAGGGACATTGAAGCCAAAGCCAAAACTGGAAATAAAGAATGTATCCTGGCCTTGGAAATGAATGCCTACCGCATAAAAAAATATATAGGTGCCTACGCTGCAGCCATGAACGGCTTGGATGCCGTAGTCTTTACCGCCGGAATCGGGGAAAATTCCAGTACTCTCAGAAACCTTGTATGCACAGATATGGATTATCTAGGTATAACACTGGACCCTGCCAAAAATGAATCAAAATCTTCCAACATAAGGGAAATTGGCAGCACCAATGCCCAAGTTAAAATCTTGGTAGTACCTACCAATGAAGAACTTGAGATTGCGAAACAGGCCTTCGGTCTATCCCAGAACCAATAATTATGATATCCTAGATTTTGAGTCAAGCTTGGGGAAAATAAAATTTTCCATGATGACAAATGTGCGGTATACCCAAACAAAGTTATCGTTTGTCACAACCTTGGTCTACTCCTTTTTTGCCTTGCAAGTTTTTATTCCAAAAGGAAGGTACAACGGACAAAAGCCCATAAAACTGGTCAGGAAAAAGACAATGGCCAAAACCACTAGTACAATGCCCAACACCCCGGAAATAGTACCGTTATAATAAAGAGCGATCAATGCCGCCGCTATCACAAAACGCAAGGTTCTGTCCAAATTACCCATATTTTTCTTCATGATTATAAATTTAAGTTATAGAACTTTTAAAAACCTAACAACCAACCTGTAATTCCGTTGTTAAGGCATACTTTTTTTTATATAAACATCATACTGTCAAAAGCATCCTTTGGCGCTTCATTCCCTTAGATCTAGGTAACTTTCCGATTTTTTCCAATTTTTAACTTAACAAATCAAAGTAAATGGATATGTATCCCTATTCAAATGATATATGTCATTTCTGGGACCAATACATTTAAATAATTTTGTAGTACGCCAAGTTTATAATACTTAAAGCAAATTATCATGGAAAAACAAATCATATATAATTCAAATCTACATTTTGAAAACGAAATTTGGAGGCGCGAACTCTTCTTTTGGCAGGATGAACTCATCATTTTCAATAACAGGCTTAGTGAACTGGTTACTAGGTGGACCAAAAAAGAGGTATTAAAACAATTGGACCACTTTCAGAACGAATTTATCCTACATGGCGGAGTAATTGAGGATTTATTGGAAGAGATGGAAATCCATGAAACCCTTATGGCCGATCAAGATTTGTTGTCACATGATGCCATGGATGCAATGATGGTAAAAAAACATATGAAATTTCGAAAAAAAATGGAGATACAGGAAGAAATCTATACAGATCTTAAAAAGGAATTCTTTCGTTTTTTGACCAAGTACCTATAAATTTTATGTTTGGTATAAAATTTCCACAAAAACAAAATCTTAAAAGATACAACTCCCTATTTGTAGTACTGACCAAATATGGGTTTGAGGATGTAATGGCCAGTAGCAGGGCAAGAAAATTCATCCCTAAAAATTACCTTTTAAAGCACCCTGATACGGTAAATAAATTATCAGAATCCACTTTTGAACGTATCCGCATGGTACTTGAGGAATTGGGTCCTTCCTATGTAAAGTTGGGGCAAATTATGAGCAACCGGGACGATATGTTGCCACCGGACCTGGTTAAGGAGCTAGAAAAACTACAGGACCACGCTCCTCCCCTACAGAATTTTGACGTAGAAAAAGTTTTATCACAAGAACTGGGTATCGACTGCTCCCAGCACTTCTCTTCCATTGATCCCAAACCTTTGGCGGCGGCCTCCTTGGCCCAAGTTCATAAAGCGCAGCTACTTAATGGGGATTGGGTTGTGTTAAAAATACAACGCCCCAATATAGCCGAAGTCATTGCTTGTGATATTTCCATTATGAAGGAAGTTGCGGAAGCTATGGAAAAATATAGCACACAGGTCAAGGCCTTTCAGCCATTAAAGTTGGTGGAGTCCTTTGAAAAAAGCGTCAACGAAGAACTTAGTTTTCTTAGGGAAATGGACAATATGGAACATTTCGCCAAAAATTTTAAGGGCAACGAGGCTATCTATGTCCCTCTTCTATATCGGGAATTGAGCAATGACCGCATAATATGTATGGAATGGGTAGACGGAATAAAGGTTTCCCAACTGGAGAAATTAAAAGAAAGCAACATTGATTCCCGCGCCGTTGCCAAAGTTGGGGTAGATCTATATTTGGAACAGGTTTTGGAACATGGTTTTTTTCATGCCGACCCACACCCTGGAAATCTATTTGTGTTACCCGAGATCCAAAAAATCTGCTTTATAGATTTTGGCATGATGGGTACCATTATGCCCAATGACAAGGAAGCACTTATAGAACTACTGCTTTGTTTTTTGAAAAAAGATGTAAGGAAATTAATTCCCGTCCTAAAAAAGATAGCCTTAAAAACTGACATCCCGGATGAAAAAAAACTGGAGTATGATTTGTACGAATTGGTTGAAGGCATAAGCAATACATCTATCCGTAACATTAAACTTGGGATTACCTTAAAACAGTTCAAAAATGTTCTTTACGAGAATAAGATTACTATACCGCATTACCTATATATCCTTATAAGGGCCCTGGTAATAATTGAAGGTGTAGGCCTAAAATTGGATCCTGAATTCAACATAACGGATAATCTACAACCCTATATGGCCAAGATAACCCGTAAAAGGTTTGGCCTAAAGCGACTTTTTCAAAAGAACCTGAATAGATTTCAGGATTACAATGCGCTGTTGGATAAATTGCCGACCGACATTAATGAAATAGTAGATAAGATTAAAGATGGAAAATTGGTTATTGTACATGAGCACAAAGGTCTGGACGATTTTAGAAAGTCTCTGAAAACTGCCTTTAACCGTTTGGTCTACGCGGTTATTATTGCCGCACTCTCCATTGGGTCTGCCCTTTTGGTAATGGCCGATATGCCTCCAAAGATTAGCGGAATACCCTTATTGGGCGCAATAGGTTTTAGTCTTTCCGCCATTATTGGATTGGTTATTCTAATCTCAATTTATAGGAACAAGGAGGAGTAAACCTTATTCCATTTCTTCCATTAGATGATGACAAAATGGGCAAAACTTTAGGTGATCATTTTATAAATACAGTTCGGAATCATTATCTTTATTCCTAATTGTATTTTTCATAGCATTGTCCAAAATAATATCCAAAAAATGAGAATAATTTCATGGAATGTCAACGGCGTTAGGGCCGTTGCCAAAAAAGATTTTTTCGAATCCATAAATAAAATGGCACCTGATATTCTATGTCTTCAAGAGACCAAGGCCCAGGACCATGAGGTTGAGGAAACACTTTCGGATATGGAACATTATACCATGCATTACAATTCTGCCGATAAGAAGGGATATTCCGGTACAGCGCTACTGAGCAAAACAGAACCTCTTGCCGTAACCAAAGATATGCAGGTATCGGAGCACGATAGCGAAGGTAGAATACAGTGTGCGGAGTATAATGATTTTTATTTGGTAAATGTCTACGTGCCCAATTCCGGACAGCAATTGGACCGTCTTGACTACCGTAAGCAATGGGATGCCGATTTTCTGAAATACCTAAAAAACCTTGAAAAGACAAAACCTGTAATTGCTTGCGGGGACTTTAACGTGGCCCATAGGGCAATAGACCTTAAGAACGATAAAAGCAACTATAACAAAACAGCAGGATACACCCAAATTGAAATTGACGGAATGGACAATTTTGTCAAATCTGGTTTTGTGGATTCGTTTCGGCATTTTCATCCAGATACCGTGGCATATACCTATTGGAGCTATCGCTTCAAGTCCAGGGAAAGAAATACCGGCTGGCGTATAGATTATTTCCTGGTAAGCAAGTCTTTGGTAGATCGTATAAAATCTGTAGATATCCTATCGGATTATTTTGGTTCCGACCACTGCCCCATCTCTTTGGACATCGAATTCTAAAAAGATCCGTAGTGCCCTATGTATTCCTGTAGGACGCTAATCTGAAAATCTCCTACGACCTGGAGTTCAGAGTCGGCGTTCATAAGTACCAAACCATAGGCCAAATGCGACAACTTGCAGTCGCTCACAACTTGCTTTTGGATTCCGGTGAATACCGGCCTAAAATGTTGGTCCATATCCAAACCTGAAGATTTCCCTACGGTCATGGCCTTGACCACAGCTTCCGTAATTTGTGTGGGCGATAAACCTTGTTCCAACAAATCACTGGCCAGATGCTTCAACCGAAAGCTATAGTAGAATTCCAAAAAATTGGCAATACTATCCATTTTTTTATTTTCCGAAGTGTAAATTGAAATTTCCATAACTTTCAGTTCTTTATTCTACTTTCAACTTTTCATGGCGCTAAGGTATAATCACAATTTCTTGGCGTACCCAAAAACCATTTTTTTAAATTCCATAAAGTCTTTGGTAAACAAATCCATTTGGTCCCTGATATTTGAATGTTTTTCCCGGAAATCCTGATCGGATAGTCCTTTTTCCCCCTTTATTAAACGGGACAATAGCTTTTCATGTTCCACTATATCTGCCGCCAAATAATCAAATAAGGTTTCATGGATCTTGTCCAGATATTGTAACATCTGTCCGTATTCCGAAGCTTTTACCTGTTCCTTATCCAGCAAATCCGTAAAGAACCTGGCTTCATCCTTCCAAAAGGCAATGATGTTCAACCATTCCCTACTTTCCTTGTGTAAGGCATCCAGCCCTTCACCTATCAATATTTCTTTTTTTGACTTTGGTCCAGTGCTCATAGTTCCATAAATTAAAATTCCTAATTGTTAGTCCAAATATCTTTTGATGAAGCTGGTCCTTAGACTTTTTCTTGCAGTCTTCAAAAGCGATTCTATTTCTTGAACGGTACTATTGTGTATTTTGGCAATTTCCGCTATACCAAATTGATGTTCCGTAAATAGTTCAAATACCCTTCGCATTTGTTTGGGCATATGATATAGGACCATTTCTGAGTGTTTTCTAATGTTCTCCGCTCCCAACTCCTTATCCAATTGGAGTAATACTTTTTGATCGTCATCCCCAACAAAAATATGGTTTAGTACATAGTCATCCTTGGCATAGGAAATATCATCCAATTCTTCGTTCATAATTAAATCCCCGTCTCCATCCGTAGTGAATTTTTCCTGCATGCTTTCCCATTCATGTTGCGAATAAGTATCTATATTTTCAAGGAACAAGGCATCAAATTCTTCCTCCACAAAGATTGTCTCCAGCAATTCATCCACTTTCTTGAACATCCATGCATGCAGCTCATTTTTATTATTTATCTCATCCAAATGGTCATATACCTCTATAAAAAGCTGATCAATAATATCGTCCGCCTTATACCTGTTCCTATCTATCTTACCCTTTACCACGGCACGGTTGAGATTTTTTTGGACATATCGCCTCACTTCGGGCATGGTCTTTAACAATAACTGATTGAATGCCTTAAGGTCTCCCTCCTTTTTTAACCGTATTAAATCAGAAAAGGAATTGGCTACAAACACATGAAACTCCCTTTGACTTTGAAATATATTTACTGACTCTTTCATACCTTATATTATTATATTTTAAATTGATATACTCCAAAAATGCCAACTTCCTTCATCTAAAAAAATGATTTAAATCATCTATCCCGAATCCATCCAGATAACTAAATCTTGGTTGTAATCCTAGAAGTGCCCTAGTACTTAACCTAATTTCTCCAACTTTTCCTCTATCAGCTGCGTTTGCTGGAAAGTGTGGCGAACCAAAAGAAGTAAGTGTCCTTTTTTTAATGCTTTGAGATAAAAATTAACCTTATCCTCTGTTATGCCCAATCCCCTTAAAATTCCATACGGTCCGGCCGACATAGATCCCAGTGGTCTTCCAGAAATATCAAATAGGAATTGGGAAGCCAAGGCTCCTGCAATAAAGAGGGTTCCAAACTCTGTGTGGCGAAATACTCCAAAATTTACCTTTTCTTTTAAAACCTTATTCCAATAAGCGTTCAACTCCGATTCTTGATCAAAATCCCAGTTGCCTTTGGCATCAAGATTGTTTCCAAGCTTTCCAAGGACAGATATTTGCGGTCTTTCTATATCTTCATCAAGAATAATTTCAATGGCCTTACGCAACATCTTTAGATGCCCATAATCCCTCAAAATAAAATTATACACCGCTTTATTGACCCTAGTATTCATTTGACACAAAAATGATGAAATGGCTAGGTTGGTATATTCGTCCATCCCTAATTTAAGAACTAATGACTGTAAATGATATGATTTATATCATTTACAAACCATTTTAATAGACTTATTTTTGAGTATCATTTTAAAATATGTAATAATCAAAAAAATCAGTAATCATGACAAACAACGACGGAAATATCCTTTTAGCTTTATTGACAGGTGCTGCCATAGGTGCAGGTATTGGAATTCTATATGCGCCGGATAAGGGCATAGAGACCCGGCATAAAATAAAGCAAAAGGTGGGGGAAACTACCCACGACCTAACAGAAAGAATCTCCCATGCCAAGGAAGAGCTTACCAAAACTGCCAATGAAAAAAAAGATGCCTTTGACCGAAAACTGGACGAAGCCATCTCCACTATGAGCTATAAGGCAGATGACATTATTGCTACCTTGGAGCGCAAATTGGAAGACTTAAAAAAGAAAAACGCCCAATTTCAAAAATAAGGTAGTATGGCCTTGGAAGAACTTAAGAGAGACCTTACAGAAGCAGAAGCCGATGTAAGGTCTTATCTAGAAAATAGCGAGGAGTATGCCAAGCTAAAAATATTTAAAGTACTTATGGAGCTTGTGACCATATTTGCGCAAACCCTTTTAATTGGGGCCTTGGCCCTACTTGCATTGGTTTTGTTATCATGGGCCGCATCCAATGCTCTGAACGAAGCCTTGGAAAGTGCTTACCTTGGGTATTTACTGATTGGTATGAGCTATGTACTAATAGCTGTTATCTGTTATTTTCTTAGGAACAGGCTCAATGGGCCAGTACTACGTACATTTTCCAAACATTATTTTGATTAAGACTATGGGGAAGCAATACAACTCTTTTAAAGAAATTGATGAAAGGCTAATGGTTTTGAAATTACAGCGCAAAATTGAAATTGAAAGCCTTAAACTTAATATCAACCAGGTAAAGGCAAATCTAAGACCACTGCAATTGGCAGGAAACCTTAAAGGTAGCATTCAACAAATGCTATTGATCTATGCTATTAGGAAGCTAAAGTCCATATTTAGCAGAAGGTAACATCGTATTTTTTAGCTAGTCCCCCATGCAAAGCTTAAAAATCCGCTACCTCCCTAAGCCCCTTTTCATTTAAAATAATGATCCTTCTTCCATGATCGGTGGCGATCAGGCCTTCGTTCTTAAAATCCGTTAAGGTACGGATAGCGGTTTCCGTTGCGGTACCTATCATACCGGCAAAATCCTCCCTCGGTATTCCTATTCCCCCATTGGGTTTGTCCTGTATTACTTGTTTATCATAAAGTTCCAAAAGGGCCTTTGCAGCCCTTTGCCTTACCGAGGCAAATGCCATATCCACCAATTGTTCCTGCAGATGCATAAGATTATTCGAAATCATTCCAATAAATTTCTGTGAAACTACAGAGTTGCCATAAATTAATTTGGTAAAATCCTTCCTAGGTATGGCGCACATTTCGGCATCTTCCAACACAGTAGCATTTTCAACATAAACTTTATTGGAATTCAATAGGGAAAGTTGCCCAACAAAATCTCCAGGGCCAAATATTCCTGTTACAAATTCCTTTCCGGATTCCGTGCTTTTATAGGTCTTAACACTGCCTTGTTCAATGAAATACAAAGAATTTGCGTTATCACCTTCCCAGAAAATTATATCCTTTTTATTGTATTTCTTTAGGGGGTAATCCTTGGAAAGTCTCTTCATATCAACGTATTGGGAGGCCTCCTCCAGGAATTTACTTAGGCCTTCCATGTTTTTGGCAATCTCCTTTTTAAGAAAGTCGCTCTTTCGTAATCGGGAGGAAATAGCTTCCAGCAGTTCCTTTTCCTCAAATGGCTTGGTGAGATAATCGTCCGCCCCCAAATTCATTCCCAGTCTCACCTCTGCCCTATCTGTTTTTGCGGTCAAAAATATAAAGGGTATGCTAGCGGTTGTACTGTTTTTGCCCAATATTTCCAATACCCCATATCCGTCCAGTTCAGGCATCATTATATCGCATATGATTACGTCTGGCCTAAATTTTTCCGCAAGTTCTACCCCAATTTTTCCATTCTCGGCGGTAGCTACCTCGTAATTGGCCAATTCCAATATGTCTGCTGTATTTTCCCTTACATCCTTGTTATCTTCAATTAATAGAATCCTTTTCATATTCGTTTATATTTATGGGCAGTTTTAGACTGAAGGTGCTTCCTTTCCCCAATTTACTTTTAAACCCTACAGTTCCACTTAGAAGCCCCGTATACTGTTTTACTATATTAAGACCAAGTCCGGTCCCTTGGAAATTGGTGGCATTTTCCGCACGGTAAAATCGCTCGAACAACTTTTTCTGATTTGCCTTAGGGATGCCGATTCCTTGATCCTTAACATGGATAAATAGCTCTTTATCATTAGCATCAACTTCCAATCCAATAATTTGTCCTTCCATGGAATACTTAATGGCATTAGAAAGTAGATTAATAATAATATGGTTCAACAATTTGGGGTCAAGACAAACCGATATAGAAGGTTGGGAATACTTTAAAACAATGTCCTGACCTTCTTTTTTGTTTGGTTCCATCTCATCGACCAACATTTTTAAGAATTGTATCAACTCAAAAAACTGTGGTTTCACAGATACCTTGCCCTCTTCCAACTTGCTTAAGGATAGAAAATCGTTAAGAATAACAACAAGATCCCTCACATTGGTCCTAATCCTGGAGACATGCTTCATCCTCCTATCCTCCTTACCTGGCTCATTCTGTTTTCCTATAAGTATAGCCGAAGAAAGAATAGCACTCAAAGGTGTGCGGAATTCATGGGAGGCTATCGTAATAAAACGGGATTTTAACTCATTTAGTTCCTTTTCCACCATTATTGTCCTTTCAAGTTTATGCTGTACCTCTTTCTGCTCGGTAACATTGTTATAAACGAACAAGGCCCACATTATTTTCTTTTCATCAGAATAGAGCGGTGTAGAATTAACAGCATAGCATTGATCGTGAAAATCTACTTCAAAAGAAATATTGCCCCCCCTTAGAGTTTTTCGAATATCCGATTTTATTTTTTTGATCTGTATTTTTGAAAAAACAGGGATATCATCTATTGGAATTCCTTCAAAATCCGACTTTTTAATGTTGATTCGGTCCATTTCCTCCCCTTCCACATAAACCAATTCATAATCGGAATTAAATACCATGATGACCCCATTGGGAAAATTATGTGCAATAGCAGTAAACAAGGCCCTACTGAGATTTGCCTTCCTTTGAGCTCTTTGGGTCTCGATCATTTGATCTTCCAGATTTAAATTGGTCGATACCAGTTTTTCTACCGTAGTTTGAACTTCCCTAGTCCGTTCTTCAACTTTGTCTTCCAATACATGGGCATATTCCTCCAGTTTTCTCTTGGCATCCTGAATTTCGGTAACATCGTTCAGGACCCCAATGAAATGCGTCAGTTTCTGATCTTGGTCATATAGGGGCGTAATAAACAAATCGTTCCAAAAAAGAATGCCCTCCTTACTGTAGTTCCGAATCAATACCCTGCAGGAACTACCGTGGCCAATGGCTTTGGACATAAAGGCAATTTCGGGCTGGTTACGATCGCCGTTCTGCAAGAATCTGCAATTTCTCCCCAGAACTTCATCGGCCCCATATCCGGTAATTCGGGTAAAGGCCTTATTAGAATATATAATGGGAAGATCGGGATGCTGGGCATCCACAATAATAATACCGTTGCCTACGGCTTCCAAGGCCCTGTTTCTAATTTTTAAGGTTTCTTGAGTCAACTTGTTTTCCGTAATATCCAGTCCAGAACTTACGACAGCTATAATTTCATTGTTTCCATTCCTCAAGGCAGCATTGCTCCATTGAATTAGGTGCTCTTGCCCTCCTTTGGCAACAATAGGGTTTTCATGAAAGTTGGGCAGATCTAATTTATCTTCAAAAATAGATTCAAAAAGTTGGATCAATTGGTTTTGCTTCCTTTTAGGAATAAATTCCTTAAACCAGTTTTTATTCAAAATAGCATCTTGTTCAATTCCCAATATTTCACTGGTCCTTTTATTGACAAGTTGAACGGTATGGTCCTTATTGATCACTAGAAACATGGAAGGCGAAGTGTCCATATATTGGTGGAGCAATTTTTTTTCCATCATCAGGGAGTGTTCTGCAGTCTTCAACTCTGTATAATCCTGCATAAAGCCTTCCCGTCTATAAGGAATATCATTTTCATCCATAATACAGGAACCGTGCTCCCATATCCATTTTATTTCCTTTTTTGAGGTAATTATCCTATACCGAAGCTGGTACGATCCTTTTTCCATTACGGCCCTGTCAAGTTCAGACTCAACCTGTGGCAAATCCTCTGGGTGAATTAAATTTCCCCAATTAAGTTTAGAGTTACCATAAAACTGATCAGGGGCATATCCACTAATAGTTTTGGAAGCCTCGCTAATGAATTCCATGGACCATGGCTTGGCAATACTACAACTGTATACAATTCCGGCAACATTGGTGACCAAAGTTCTGAATTTCCTGTCGCTTTCAAACACCGGGTTATCCGCTCGCTTGCAGTAGATCACTTTTAGGCTTTGGCTTTTTAGTACGGTTGGTACGATCCTAATATCGATAGGAAATTTAACCCCAGTCTTTTCCCGACCATAAAACTGATTGGGCCCTACTACAATCTCATTCATTTCCGCAGCAAGAGCATTGATCTTCCAGTCAGGAATAATCAAATGGATATCCTGCTGTAGCAACTCACCCTCAACATAACCGAACATTTGTTCTGCCGACTTGTTGGCGGTGAGAATAAATCCATTTTGGTCTACCACAATAAGTCCGGCTAAGGAAGATTCAAAAATGGATTGAAAAAGATCGCTATTTGTTATTTTTTCATTCATTGCCCTTTTACTGATTTTCACTTTATGGTCTTGGCCGCACCAACAAGGACGGACCGCTAAGGAGTTTTGTTGAATACACACTATCCATGGAGGCCTGTATTCCAATAATTTAGTACTCAGTTACACAAATGTATTGTTCACTATAGCCGAAAGAAATGATATCCGTCATAAGCTGTATCTGGATCCTAAAAACCTGATAACGGTCATATGTGCATTTCTTTATATGGAATAATTTTGATTCAAATTCTAAATAAAGGGATTATGACAACAGGCTTGGTCCTTTCTGGCGGTGGTATAAGGGGTGTTGCCCATATAGGGGCCATAAAGGCATTGGAGGAATACGGTATTTATCCTACCCATATTGCTGGCACCAGCGCAGGGGCCATTGTTGGAGCCTTGTACGCTGCCGGCTGTAATTGGGAAGAAATGTTGGATTTTTTTAAGTCCACAGAAATTTTCAGTCTTACCAATTATGCTATGGGAAAACCTGGCTTTTTGGATACAGAAAAATTCCATGATCAATTAAAGGCCTACATATCCCATGATACTTTCGAATCTTTGGGGAAGCAACTTTATGTAACGGCTACCAACCTACTTGATGGCACTTTGAATGTTTTTAGTGAAGGTGAACTAATAAAACCCGTATTAGCTTCGGCAGCTGTTCCTGGACTATTTGCCCCTGTAGAGATTAATAAAGGATATTACGTAGACGGCGGCACTTTGAATAATTTTCCTGTAGACCTTATAAAAAAGTATTGCGATCAGATTGTGGGGGTCTATGTAAATCCGTTCAACCATGTAAGCATCAAGGAACTAAACCATGTGAACAAGGTTTTGGAAAGGGCCTATCATGTTATGGTGGCCAATGAAACCACCAAGAAATTTAAAGACTGTGATATATTGATACGTCCGGCCAACATGGATCGTTTTGGTATGTTTACCTTAAAAAATTTAGATATTATTCTAGATTTGGGTTATAATGCAACTATGAACGCACTGAAGAACAGTGACCTTGCCTCAGAATTGTTATCAGCAGCAGAATTGGAAGCTATGAATGGTTTTTCCATGGATCCTTCCATTATTGGCAATCCACAGGATTAAACTTTCTTGAATATCTTTTAATACCTTTAATTTTGAATTTTAGATATTGGATATTTACCCAGAGGAACGCTTAATTAAGGAATTTTAAATTCTTACCCCAGCTTATTACAACAACCGACTAGTGTATTTAACCTGTTATAATTAATTTTCCAAGTGCTATCCAAATGGCAAAAGAAATTATCATTTTCCTTTAAACACACATCCTATATAAAATGCCCTGGCCCCGTACTGACCAATCTTGCGTCCATTAAAACCTTAATCCAAAGGATTTAAGGGATAACACTATTGGGGTAAGCACGAAAATATAACACCCTTGCCCTTTTGAACAATTGTGCCAAGACCAGTGCCCCAAATGCAAATAGGGCAGAATATCCCAATTGTTCCCAAGAAAGCATCTGCAACGAAAATGCCGCTGCCAAGGGAGTGCTTAGGTTGGCACCTAAAGTCAAGGCCAAAGACAGAATAATTGCTCCCCAAACCCATAAATTAGTTGTTATTTCATTTATGAAAAAGGATTCCCTTTGCTTTGGTATATTAAATACGTTGAGCAATTGGGCAAATACCAAGGTATAAAAAGCCATATTATTAATAGTTTCAGGGGAAAATTTCAGAATCTTATCCGCATAGGCAACAATGCCAAGAACAGCAATACTGATGGACAGCCCGTAGAGTACAATAAAATTCCAATCACTTTGTGACAATATAGGGTCCTTTGGTTTTTTGGGCGGTTGTTCCATGATATCCTTTTCCCCCTTTCCAAAACCCAAGGCCAATGCAGGAAAAACATCGGTCACCAAATTCAGGAACAGTATTTGTAAAGGCAACAGAGGTGATGGCAAATTTAATAAAGCGGCAAAGCCTACCGTAAGTATTTCTGCCAAATTGCAGGATAATAAGTAAACGACAAATTGGCGAATATTCTGAAATATTACCCTCCCTTGCCTTATTCCCAATTCCATGGCCGTAAACTTATCATTTTTCAAAATCACGTCTGCCACTTCACGGGCTGCCTCCGCACCCCTAATGCCCATAGCTATACCTATGTCGGCCTTTTTTAAAGCCGGGACATCATTGATTCCATCTCCGATCATTCCAACAATATGGCCATGTTCTTGATAATAGTTTATCAAATTCAACTTTTGTTCCGGACCGACCCGAGCAAAAATAGAGGCATTCAACAAGACACTACCATTACCGTCGGTCCCATCCAAGCTCCTTGTAAGGTCCTTGCCATGCCAAATTCTGTCTGGGCCTGCATTAATTTCCAAGATCCCAACTTCCTGAGCTATTTTTTTTGATGTGCCGGGATGATCACCGGTAACCATAATCACTTTAATACCCGCCTTCTTGTAAATATCAATCACCGCTTTCACATCTTCTCTGGCTGGATCCTGAAATCCTATGACCCCCAAAAAAGTAAGTCCGTCTAGAATATTTTCTCTTGCAGGGGCCTTCTCTTCTTCCTTATATGCGAAAGCCAGGGTGCGCAAACCTTGGGAGGCAAGAGTATCTACTTTTTGCTTCCATAAAAGTTTGTGTTCATTAAGGTCCAATTCTTTCCCATCCAAATCAAAATTGCAATGGTCTACCAAACTTTCATATGCCCCTTTCGCATAGATGGTAAAGCCTCCTTGTCTTTGATGGGCCGTTGCCATTAACTTTAGTGTAGAATCAAATGGCAATTCCACTTTTTCCAGATTATTTCGTTTTATAAGCTCGGGATCATAACCCAAATTAATGGCAAAGTGCATCAAGGCCAATTCTATGGAATCGGCCTGTTCATCAATAGCTGTAGGGTCCACATTGTTACATAGGATCCCAGCCATGATCATGTTATCAAATACAAGGTTGTTCTTAAAGGTGGAAAAATAGGATTGTTCCCTTTGATTGAGATTATCCAGGCATGTTTCTCCATAAATTATTGTAGATACCACCATCCGATCTTCGGTCAAGGTACCTGTCTTATCCGTGAAGATGATATCTGTAGCCCCTAGAGTTTGTACAGCCTCCATTTTTTTAATGATGACCTGTTTTTGGGACAACCTCATCATTCCCCTTGCAAGGGCAATAGTGGCTACTATTGGCAAACCCTCGGGAATAGCCGCAACCGCCAAAGCCACTCCCGTTTCTATCATCAGCAAAAGATCATTGCCCCTAAAATAGCCAATGACCACAATTAATCCTGCTATACCGAGCGTTAACCAAATGAGCCATTTGCTCAATTGATTTAATTTCTTCTCCAAAGGGGTGCGGTCCTTGTCCGCATCCAAACCCATTTGTTGAATAGTCCCCAATTGTGAATACTTTCCTGTTGCCGTAACAATGGCTCTCCCAAAGCCCGAGCTGATCACTGTGCCCCTATAAACCATATTGGTACGATCCGTAACTGGAGTATCCTCCGGCAATGGTTCTATTCCTTTGCGAATCGAGAGACTCTCTCCTGTCAATACCGATTCTTTTACCGAAAGATTATCTACTTGTGTAAGGCGGGCATCGGCAGGAACGACATCACCCGGGCTCAAAACAATGACATCACCAGGTACCACATCCGCGGCTTTGATATCCATTCTTTGTCCAGACCTTATTACATCTGTGCTTGCCTGCCCCATTTTTATCAAGGCCTCCAAAGATCTAACCGCTTTAAGTTCCATAAAATATCCTATGGCCACAGAGATAAATATGACAAATAAAATGGCGGCACTCTCTAGCTCATCACTGAAAACGTAGGCAAGAATTCCTGCCGCAAAAAGGATATAAATTATGGGATCCAAGAGTTGTTCCAGAAAAATTGCCCATCTTTTCTTTGGATCTTGTGCCGGTATCCGATTTGGACCATATTTCTGCAAGCGTTCCGGAATGCACTCTTTATCCAAACCGCGTTCCAAATCACTGCCTGTGCAGGCAATTATTTCCTGCAGGGAGTAAAAAAAAGCATTTTGCAGCATATGGGTTTAATTTACAAAAAATATGCCTTCCCGTCTTAACCACCCACACGGACATATTTTGGGTTTTGACGGGAAGGCATTGCTACTAACAAATAACCAACCAATAATTATCCGATTTGTACTTTTTTTGGAGGTGCTTTTTTAGCCTCCTCTTTCTTAGCTAGATTAAAGCTAAGGATACCGTCCTTGTAGGCGGCCTTAATTTCTTCCTGTTTAACATTCTCCGGTAGTTGCAACGATCGCTCAAAGGAATTATAGCTAAATTCCCTACGTGTGAATTTGTCCTCCTTTTCCTCTTTGGATTGAGACTTCTCGGCAGCAATATTTAAGCATCCATTATCTATGGTTACCTCAAAATCCTTTTTTTGAAATCCAGGAGCCGCCAGCTCTATCTCAAAATGGTCACCGGTTTCCTTGATGTTCAAGGCTGGCTCCGACCTTTTCCCATTCCAGAAACTGTCAGGTAGCATATCCCGTACCCAAGCGCGATTATCGAAAAAATCGTCCATATCAAAAAAATCTTGGGTCATAAGGTTTCTAAATGGTCTTCTTTTAAATTTTACAAGTGTCATAATATTGTATTTTTAAGGGTTATATATTTATTATACTTCAAAAGTACTTCCAACCAGCTTGGCACAAAATGATTTAGGTCAGTCACACAAAATTTCTTTACATTTATTTTTACCGTATCAAATCACTGTAACAAAACTGCGCTAACCATATCCGAATTTGAATGAATGCGAAAGTTGGATTATAATGTCTTGTTATACACATTTTTGTTAATTTAGACATATGATCAATCCAATCGATTTTGGCATTAAAGGGCTGTCCGATGAAGCCGTAAAACATTCTAGAAAAAAACATGGTGAAAATAGCCTAAGCTATAAAAGGGACAATAGCTTTTTGGACGCTTTAAAAAGTATTGCCCAGGAGCCGATGGTCATCCTATTGATGGTGGCCTCTTCAATCTATTTTATATCAGGAAATAATGGTGATGGAATATTTATGGTCGCTGCCATTATCCTTGTAGCCTCAATATCCCTTTATCAGGATTCCAAAAGTAGGATGGCCTTGGAAAAATTAAAAAGTCTTACCCAACCCAATAGCCAGGTCATTAGGAACGGAGAAGTCGTAGAAATACCCAGTGAGGAGTTGGTAGTTGGTGACAGTCTGATGGTTGAGGAAGGCAACACCATTCCTGCCGATGGGACCATTGTTCATTCCAACGATTTTTCCGTAAACGAATCCATACTTACGGGAGAATCCCTTTCCGTTTTTAAGGATGCATCAAAATTGGACAATAAGATATTTGGTGGCACTACAGTAGCCAGTGGCCTGGCGATCGCTACCATAACTGAAATTGGCAACAGCACCCAGTTGGGTAAAATTGGAAAAAGTCTTGAAGGTATCCAAGAGGAAAAGACCCCCCTGGAAAAACAGATTTCCAATTTCGTAAAACATATGTCCATTTGGGGCGGGATCATTTTTCTATTGGTCTGGGGAATCAATTACCTTCAATCACGGGAGGTATTGGAGAGTTTGCTAAAAGCCTTAACCTTGGCCATGAGTGTTCTGCCAGAAGAAATACCAGTGGCCTTTACCACTTTTATGGCCTTAGGTGCCTATAGGTTGATGAAAATGGGCATTGTAGTAAAACAAATGAAAACCGTAGAATCCCTAGGAAGTGCTACCGTAATCTGTGCGGACAAAACGGGCACCATAACCCAGAACAAGATGGAACTTGCCAAGCTCTTTACCTTGGATACGGGAGAGGTAGTTTCTGTAGATGCCCCAATGAATGATTCTCAAAAAGAATTGGTCACCTTAGCGATGTGGGCCAGCGAACCAATACCTTTCGATCCTATGGAAAAGGCTTTGCATGAGGCCTATGGCAGAATTGCCTCTATAGACCAGCGGCCCCATTATAAAATGATACATGAGTATCCGCTAAGCGGAAAACCGCCTATGATGACCCATTTGTTCGAAAATAGTGAAGGTAACCGTATCATTGCAGCTAAAGGGGCTCCGGAAGCCCTTTTGGCAGCTTCCACGCTAACAGATGCCCAAAAAGAACAGATAAAGGATGTTTTAACCAGTTTGGGCCAAGAAGGATACCGAATGTTGGGTGTGGGACAGGCCATTTTTAAAGGGTCCTACTTTCCGGAAAAACAACAGGATTTTCAATTTGATGTCAAGGGATTAGTGGCTTTTTATGACCCTCCAAAAGATAACATTCGCGAGGTGCTTAAAGATTTTGAAAAGGCCGGAATACAGGTAAAATTGGTTACAGGAGATAATCCCGCCACTTCCATGGCCATTGCCAAACAAATTGAATTTCCTGGCTATGAAAAAAGCATGACCGGGGAGGAATTAATGCAATTAGGGGATGCAGAATTACAACAAAAGGTAATTTCCACCCAGGTCTTTACACGTATGTTTCCTGAAGCCAAACTAAGAATTGTAAACGCCATTAAGGCTAATAACGAAGTAGTGGCCATGACAGGTGACGGGGTCAACGACGGACCTGCGCTCAAGGCATCGCATATCGGTATTGCCATGGGAAAAAAAGGAACTGAGATTGCCAAGCAGGCCGCCTCCTTGATCTTGGTAGACGATGACCTTTCCAAAATGGTAGATGCCATTGCGATGGGCAGAAAGATTTATGGCAATTTAAAAAAGGCTATCCAGTATATCATATCCATTCATATCCCCATCATATTAACGGTATTTATCCCCTTGGCATTGGGCTGGGCCTATCCCGCCATATTTTCACCCTCCCATGTTATATTGTTGGAATTGATCATGGGCCCCACCTGCTCCATTATTTATGAGAACGAGCCGATGGAGAAAAATACGATGATCCAAAAACCAAGGCCATTTACAACAACTTTTTTTAAGTTCAAGGAATTGGTAACCAGTATCATTCAGGGGCTGGTAATCACCCTGGGATCTTTATCGGTATACCAATACGCAGTTTTTGAAGGATATAACGAATCCGTAACAAGAACTATGGTGTTTATGGTCTTGATATCTTCCAATATTTTTCTGACCCTGGTAAACCGCTCTTTCTATTATTCCATTTGGACCACTTTAAAATATAAAAACAACTTGGTGCCATTGATTATAGGGATTACTTTGATCCTCTCTGCACTGTTGCTCTTTGTGCCCCCATTGACAAGATTTTTTCAATTTGAAACCTTGAACACAAATCAGCTGGGTATTGCTGTTCTTGCCGGTATGATTTCCGTACTCTGGTATGAAATTGTGAAAGGGATAAAACGGGCCAAGGGGAAATTTAAATAATACTAGGGATTTACAGCTAGTAAAATAGCTAAAGTTTAACCCCAAAAGCCAAATCCCCTGCATCTCCTATACCCGGAACAATATAGCCTTTGCTATTTAATTGGGTATCAATGGCGGCTATCCACAAATGGGTATTCTTTGGAAAAACTGTCTTAATATGGTCTATCCCGGATTGGGAACCAATTACCGATAAAATATGAATCTGCTTGGGCTTGCCATGGTCCTTAAGGGCATTTAAAACATTCTCCAACGTTTTTCCTGTGGCCAGCATTGGATCCGTAAGAATTAAGGTTTTATTTTCCAAGGATGGGGCAGCAAAGTATTTCACTATAACTTCAAAAGCATCCTCATCTCCACGGTGATGCCTATATGCAGAAATAAAAGCATTTTCCGCATTGTCGAAATAGTTTAACAGGCCCTGATGTAATGGGAGTCCGGCACGTAAAACGGAGCACAGCACCAAATCATCAATAGGCATTGACATTTCTTTGGTTCCCAAAGGGGTTTCGACCGTTTGGTTCCTAAAGTCAAGGGTCTTGCTAAGTTCGTAGCCCAAAATCTCTCCAATACGTTCAATATTGCGCCTAAAGCGCATGCTATCGCGTTGAATATTGGCATCCCTTATTTCGGCTACAAATTTATTTAACAGTGAATTCCCTTCCCCTAGACTATGTACCATCATTGTTTATCCATTTAGTTTCAAGATACAGAATTCCTGCTACAAACCCTATAAAATCTTCTATGTCCGCTGCAGGTAATTGCCCTTTTTTTCTTTAAAACTATTATCGCTGCCATAGAATCAGGTTATTCTCCAAGGGCACCGAAATATTTTCATAGCAGGGAACAATCCGGGCCGTATAATGACCGGCCGGTCTACTGGTCCCAATACACCCATGACACTCGTGATCCAACCCATTCTTAGCAAGTCCTATGATTTCCATTTTTATAATTTCATTTGCCCCCCCATTAAGGCCTTCGGCAAAGAGCTCTACGGAAATGGTGTCTGGACTTATGTGGTTCAACCAGACCATTATTTTAAATTGATACCCTCCTGCAATATTTTCGATTTGGGCCTGGACAAAGCGCATTTTCCACCACTTATTTTGTAGATCAAGCTTGGTCTCAACTATTTTTTTTCCGAGCATTCCTTTTTTGGAAGATCTTTTTTTGTATTTGTTGGCTGCCGGAAGGTAATATTTCTCTGTATATTCCCGAACGGCTCGGTTTGCCGAAAACTTCGGGGTTAAGGTAGACATACTATTACGCATTTTTGCTACCCAATTTTCGGGTATCCCCTCTTTATTTCGATCATAAAATTCCGGTACCACTTTTTGTTCCAACAATTCGTACAATTCATTGGCATCAATTGCATCCCAGTAGGGATCCTCCCCATGTTCATGACCATCGCCCATTGCCCAACCTACTTCAGGAGTATAGGCCTCCGCCCACCAACCGTCCAACTCCGATAAATTGATACCGCCATTGACCAAAACCTTCATTCCACTTGTACCACAGGCCTCCCAGGGACGCCTAGGAGTATTTATCCAAACATCGACCCCTTGTACAAGATGCTCTGTTAACAACATATCATAATCGCTTAGAAATACTACGTGCTTATATAAGTTATGTTGTTGAATAAATTGTACCCATTGTCTTATCAATGCCTTTCCAGACTCATCATATGGGGGAGACTTTCCTGCAAGCACCAATTGCACCGGCCGCTGGGGGTTTGTTAGGATGCGAATAAATCTTTCCGGATTATGTAATAGTAGGTTTGGCCTTTTATAGGGAACGAATCGTCGTGCAAATCCCAAGGTCAAAGTTTCCTTGTTAAAAATATGCTTGGCCATTTCCACAATTTCAGGGGAGTGACCGGCATCCTCGGTCTGTCCTTGGAACCTTTCCCGGATAAAATTTATCATGTGATGCCTGGAATCGTTCCTGAACTGCCATAAAGCAACATCGGACAAGCAGTAAATGTCTCGCTCAACAGATTCCAAACGACCTCTCCAGCGTTCCTTTCCGCAGGAATGAGTCCAGATCTTATCGGCGAATACCGAATCCCAGCTGGGCATGTGAACTCCGTTGGTAACATGTCCTATAGGCACTTCGCTGTTAGGCCACCTTTTAAATAAATTTCCAAAAAGTTTTCGACTTACCTCCCTGTGAAGCCTACTTACCCCATTCACTGCACTACTGCCATGAATGGCCAGATACGCCATGTTAAAAAACTGGGATAAATTATGTGGGTCCTCCCTACCCAATGCCAAAAGATCATTAAAATCTAAATGTAATTCCTCTTTGGCATAATTGGCAAAAAACTGCCACATTAAGGACGGACTAAAATTATCAAATCCGGCCGCCACGGCAGTATGGGTGGTAAACAAATTTCCTGCACGGGTAACTGTCAAGGCCTCCTGAAAAGTAACACCATTCTCCCGCATAAAATTGGCCGCTCTTTCCAGTACAAGAAAGGCAGAGTGACCTTCGTTCATATGGCACACTTCCGGTGCAATATTCATGGCTCGGAGCAATCTCCATCCCCCTATACCTAGAATAATTTCTTGCTGAATACGAAGATCCGCCCCGCCACCATATGCTGCACTGGTAATTCCCCTGTGAAGCGGCATATTAACCGGATCATTACTATCCAACAGGTAAAGTTTCACGCGGCCCACCTGTACCTGCCATGTGCGCAACCAAACCGTGTGCCCGGATAAGGATATATTGATCCGCAACCATTCCCCATTGGGCAACCTGAGCGGTGAAATAGGCAATTGCCCGGGATCATTGTACGGAAAAAGCGCCTGTTGGGTACCAAATTGATCTATCAACTGTCTAAAATATCCCTGTTGGTAAAGTAACCCCACGCCAATAACGGGAATCCCTAAATCACTGGCCGATTTTAATTGATCCCCAGCAACATTACCCAAGCCCCCTACATAAATAGGCAGTGCCTCGCTAAGCATAAACTCCATACTGAAATAGGCAATGCAGGTAAGGGGCGATGATGGATGGCTCCTTTGGAACCAAGCAGGATCGGTACTGGATTTTTCTTTCTGTGTCATCATTTCATCCAACCTTTCCCTAAAAACCTTATCGGCCATTTGCTTTATCAGTTGGTCCCTTGATACGTTCTGCAAAACTACCCACGGATTATGTGTCTCCATCCATAGTTCGGGATCTAACTGGTACCAGATTTCATCTACGGCATGGTTCCAAGACCAGCGCAAATCAAGTGCCAACTCCGCAAGCGTGTCCACACCATCAATATCAGTTGGAATAAAACCATAAACTTGGTTGTTTACAAGAGGTTGTCCCGAACTATTTTTTTCTTTTCCTGCCACGTGTTAGTTTTTAATACCATTAAATAATGGGAAGTTGTATATCTTAAGAACAAAGGTTTTTAATTGGCGATTGTAGCATATACTTCAGGTAGGAAGTCTTCCATAGAATTATAATAAAGTTGCTTCAGTGATTATGACCTTCCAGAACATATCCAGTACTTAAAATCATAAATCCCTAACTGGACGATACGGTTCTCAACAATATAAATTCACTAATATTTACCATATCTATAGCCCCGATCAATTTTTCATTACTTGTTACTGGGAAAAAACTCTTTTTTTCCTTGGCTACAAGTTCCAATACCTTGGTGATTTCTGTAGATTCATCAATCACAATGAAGTTCTTATCCATAATATCCTTGACTAAAATAGAAGGATTCTTAGCATGTTTAATAACATCATTTTGGGTAACTATTCCCTTTATTTCCCTATCCAGCGCTACTACAAAATCCTTTTCAGTACTGGCCAAAAGGATATCTATAACCTCTTGTACATTATTATCCGGACGTAGTACCGTTATATTGGTCAAGGTGGCCTCCTTTACCAGATGCCCCTTTAAAAGGAAGTTTTGCCTAACCATTTTATTCTCGCCATACGCCCCGAAAAAAATAAAAAAGGCAATCAGGATTAGAAAGGGATTTACGAAAAAACCGAGGATAAAAAATACTACGGCCAAGGACTGCCCAATACTGGCCGCAATGTTGGTTGCCTGCACACGGCTCAATCTAAATGCCAACAAGGCCCTTAGTACCCGCCCGCCATCCATAGGAAATGCCGGAATAAGATTAAACACTACCAACATTATATTGGCTATAAAAAGATAAAAAAGAAAATTCTGTAGGTTTGGTGCATAAAGCATCTCTTCTACCATTATATTATCAAAATTAAAATAGCTTTTGATAGGTATTATTAGAGACAATAAAATAGCGATAACAACATTAACTGCCGGACCGGCCAAAGCTACCAATAGTTCCTGCCCAGGTTTTTCCGGCATTTTATCCAAAGTGGCCACACCCCCAATGGGTAGAAGTATAATTCTTTGGGTCTTGATGCCAAATTTTCTAGCGGTAAGGGCATGACCCAATTCGTGCAATACCACACAGGCCATCAATACCAAAATAAATCCTTGGTTAACGGCTACCCTTTCGAAGTTTCCGCTATTCTGAAACTCAATAAAACCGGCCCAAATCAATAATAGTGCAAAAGTCCAATGGACCTCCAATTGAATACCGGCAATCTTTCCCAACCTTAAAAAACCCTTCATAAGTAATATTTTGCTGAAGATATTTCCACAGCACGACATTGACAATGACAAATGTCATAAGTGGTAAAATTGCCTATAGGGATACTCTGGGACAGGGTGCTTAAATTATTTAAAATTGAAGATTACAGTTTAGCGTAAGACGAACAGGATAACGAATCATTTTAGGGCAATAATAAATCATGTTGCCCCTCTACGGAAGAAAAAGTATCCCACACTATCAATTATAGAGAATCAGCCTATTTTTAAATTGCGAATCCGGGCATTTATCGAAGCTATTTCCTCCTTTTGCAATTTTCCAATAAGAGTCCTAAAATCCTTTTCCAATCCCGGATCCTGATCTTTAATTTCACATAGGGCCTGTAAAGCGTTTACCCTTACAATTCTACTTTCAGCAGGGTTGCCCGCCCACTCCTTAAGTTTGGCCAAGACTATTTCCAGCTCTAGGTCATTTAGGGGCAGTCTTGATACCAACAAGGAAAGGTGCCATTTCAATTCCTTGTCCTCGGCACTTTGGAGCAATGCCAATAAGTCTCTTTTATGACCGGCAAGATATTCTGGATGCCCAATAGTAATTTTTTCCACGGCATCTGCAGCCCTCATAACTATTGGCCTATCCTTGGAGTACATATAACGGAATAAAATATCGAAGTCCTTCTGGTCCCTTATTAAAGGTAGAAGAAACTTTACACCTCCTATGGTCCGTAGATCTCCACCCTCCAAATATTTTCTCATTTCTCCTTTATCCATGTCTTATGAACTTAGCATGCCTCCATCTACCACATTGGTAGTTCCTGTTATATACTTGCTCTCCTCCGAGGCCAGGAAAAGGGCCATTGCTGCAATCTCACTAGATTCTGCATAGCGCCCTAAAGGTACGGCAGCCTCAAAGCCCTTCATTACCTCATCAGGACTGCCGGGCGACATATCCACTTCAATACGCCGCATCATATTATTATTGACGGGACCTGGATGAATAGTATTCACTCGAATTTTACGTTTGGCATTTTCTTGGGCCGCAACCCTCATTATACCAACTACTGCATGTTTGCTGGCCACATAAGCTCCCAATCCGGGAAAGCCCTTTAAACCTGCCACAGAAGAAGTTATTATAACGCTTCCTCCATCCTGCATTTTCGGAATTACATGCTTGCACCCTAGCCATACCCCTTTTAGATTTACCCCGATTACCTTATCGAAAACCTCGTCCGGATATTCCACAATTGGTTTGGAAGTACCTTCAATTCCGGCATTGGAGAAAAATATATCGATCTTTCCATGAACCTCTAAGGTTGTTTCTACAAATTTTTCGGTGTCTAAGGCTTTAGAAACATCGGCAACACAAATAGACAGATTCTCATGATCTATCGCCAGGATTGCTTTTTCCAAAACCTCTCTATCAATATCCACGATAACCACCTTGGCACCTTCTTTCAAAAAGAGTTTGGCCGTAGCCAATCCTATTCCTCCCGCACCGCCTGTAATAACGGCTACTTTATCCTTTAATCGGCCCATTTTTAATTGTTTAAAGTTATCTTTCTTACTTCCCAACCTTGATCCTGAGTATATACCGCAACAAGACCAGCAGATAATTGTTTTACCCCCATTGCAGGCATCTGGTACCTTCTTTTGGTCATTTGGATATTGTACCTTCTATTGAAGAACTCTATAATTTCCCCTGAAGTGTCCAACATAACATCGTGAAACTTAAATTCATAAATATCTAGATTGAACTCGTTTTTTCCCTTCATGGATTTCTCAAAAAGGACCGCCGTGGTAAAACCATCCTTAAAAGGGTAAACATTTAATAGCTGGGGTTCAAGTACTACATTACCCTTGGTATCTATAAACCCATAAACGGGAACACCATCCTCCACAATTTTAGTAATTAGGCACCGTCCTTCATTGAACATAGGGTATTGAACACCGGAAATATCCTTTTTTGAGGTATCGGCATCCTTGTTCCAATAAATATCGTTGCGAAAATCAATGACCATTGTACCCTCTTCATTAATAAATCCCCATTGATTTCCTTGTCTAACGGCCGCCAACCCTTCGCTAAACGGAGCTATCTCATCAATGTTCTTAACGGTTTGGGAATGGAATACATTTGGAAGCATAAGCATTATGAATGCCGAAATAATATATTTTTTCATGACTTTGAATTTTAATTTCCTCTAAAATAGTGTATCCCAATCCAGTACAAAATGACCAATGTCAGTAGGGTACAAATATAAAATCCCAAGCCCGACCTTTTATCCCTGTTCTTGGTTTGGAAGAGTATATAAAATATTAGTCCTCCCAAATTTCAGGGCTCCTTGAAGTGTCTTTAATTAAAACTGATATAGTGACCAATATCATTTTAAATAGTCCGGCTGCTATATATTTTTGTTTAAGAATATTTTTACATTCTAAAGAGACCTTGGCCCAATGCAACCAGAATTGACAATTTTGCAAGGGGACTATCTCACCACTTTAGGGAATTGAAACGGCTGCCAAAAGTGGAACAAAGATGATTACAACCCAAAAAAATATACAATGAAACATATATTGGTACCTGTTGATTTTTCCGAGCACTCGGCCTATGCGCTGGAGGCTGCGGCTGGTATAGCAAAACAGCAGAACGCGGATATTACCATAATACATATGCTGGGAATTTCCGAGGCAGTAATAGCCGAAGAGGAATTATTGGAGTACGAAGAAGCCAAATACTTTATGGGGCTTGCAAAGAAAAAATTTAAGCCCTTTCTGGACAAACCTTATTTAAAGGGCATCACTATTCATAAAATAGTGCAGAATTATAAGGTATTCAGTGAGCTCAACAATGTTGCCAAGGAACAAAATATTGATTTGATCGTAATGGGATCACATGGTAGTACTGGTTTCAACGAGATTTTTATAGGCTCCAATACCGAAAAGGTGGTACGTAATTCCGATGTCCCTGTTTTGGTTATAAAGGAGCAAAAATCAAACTTCACCATAAAGAATATCCTTTTCGCCTGTAGTTTTTCGGAGGACATGGTTATGGCCTATAAAAATGTTAAGCTTATGGCTCAAAAATTTTCGGCCAAATTAAAATTGGTATACATTAATACCCCATATCAGGATTTTTTGAGTTCACAGGAAGCTGACGATCGTATGGCAAAATTCATGTCCAAGGCCGGGGATACCCAAACTACAGTTGAAATTTATAATGACCGTAGTGTGGAAAATGGGATACTTAATTTTAGTAAGACCGAAAAATTTGACCTTCTCGCACTTCCAACACATGGAAGAAAAGGCCTTTCTCATTTCTTATTGGGCAGTATTGGTGAAGATATCGCCAACCATGCAAGATTGCCGGTAATGACATTTAAGATCTGATCAATGATCGGAGTCCCAAATAATACTATAGGTTTATTTTTTTAGCAAAAGTTCCAATTTGCCCAGCATTACCAATTCTGCTTTATTTTTTCCTGAAAAACTATTGGAAATGGCGTTTGCGGTATCCAAAATAAGTACCTTGATAAACTTACTGAACATATTGCTATTATCTTTATAGAACTCCTTAAACTCATCGAAGCAAACTTCACTATCCTTCTCTTTGTCCATGGCCCAATCGAATACCGATTCGATTTGAAAAGCGGCATCTGTTCCAAATTCATCTTCCAGCTCATCAACCTCCAACCAATATTTTCTAATAAAGGACCTTAGCTTACTTACTTCCTTGGCATGTACGCGGGAATCTGCCATGGCAATGGCGTAGAATAATTTTCCCAGGTTTTCATACAGTTCCTTACCCATTTTCTTTGTATTTTCCATGTTTAGATTGTTATAGCCAATGAGCTAAAATTAGCAAATAGCCCAAGTATTATATATGACAATAATCAGTTTAAAAATTTTATCTTTGGCTTATGCAGGCCTTTCAAAAAAACAGTGAAATATTCAACCTTCTTTCGGAAGGGGTATCCGAAGGAATTATAGTTGTCAATACCCAACAGCTTATAGTAGCCACCAATTCCTCGGCCGGGAGAATGTTTGGTTACAGTAAGGGAGAGCTCGTTGGAAAACCCCTGGACACCCTAATACCTAGAAGGTACCACGGGCATCACGGTCACCATGTGGAGGACTTTATTGATAAAAGTGAACGTCGGCAAATGGGCCGGGGAAGGGATTTACATGGGGTACGAAAAAACGGTGAGGAATTTCCTGTTGAGGTGGGTCTAAATCCGTTTAAGCTTTATGACGAAACCTATGTCATGGCCCTAGTAATTGATATTACCGAACGCAAGGTCAAAGAAAAAGAACTCAGTCATTGGGCAAGGATATTTGATGAATCCCTCAATGAAATCTACGTTTTCGACGCCATCTCAAAATATTTTGTAAACGTAAACAAAGAGGCCCAGCGAAATATGGGCTATAACCTGGAAGAATTTAAGACATTGAAGCCATTGGACATTAAGCCCCATATGGACTCCCCACAATTCCAATTGCTAATAGAACCCTTGCTTAACGGCTCAAGGGACAAGGTAAAGTTTGAAACCGACCATCAAAGAAAGGACGGGTCTATCTATCCCGTAGAAGTACATTTGCAACTATCTACATTTGGTGAAAAAGATGTTATTGTAGCTATAATACTTGATATTACAGAGAGAAGGAATTATACCGAAAAGCTGGAAAAACAGGTCCAAGAGCGTACCAAACAACTTACGGAAGCCTTGGCCAAGGAGAAGGAATTGAACGAGCTAAAAACACGCTTCCTTTCCTTGGTTTCCCATGAATTCAAGACCCCTTTGAGCAGTATACTTACCTCTATTACCTTATTGTCCAAGTATACCGAAAGTCACCAACAGGAAAAGAGGGATAAGCACGTTGAAACCATAAAGAACAAAGTACGCTATCTGGATACTATTTTGACCGATTTTCTTTCGGTGGAGCGTTTGGATTCTGGAAAGGTAAATTACAAGTTAGAAACTTTCCCTTTAAGCAAAATTGTAAACGAGGTAGTCTATGGTGCCAACATGCTCCTTAAGGCGGGCCAAACCATTAAATATCCGGAGAATATCGATGATATTTTCATCAGATTTGACGAAAAAACCTTGGAACTGGCCTTGTCCAACCTAATACATAATGCCATTAAATATTCCCCAGAAGATACAACTATAAGTCTAGCCGTGAGCAATGGCAAGGACACCGTACTAATAGATGTGATCGATCGTGGAATTGGCATACCTGCACAGGACCAAAAACATATTTTTAATCGTTATTTTAGGGCAGAAAATGCATTGTTGAACCAAGGTACGGGTATTGGACTTAACATTGCAAAACAGCATTTGGAGAATCTTGGCGCCACTATTGAATTTACCAGTGAAGAAAACAAAGGATCTATATTTACTATAGTTATCCCTTTAGAAAACATAAATTGAAAAAGCAATGAAGACAATTCTATTAATCGAGGACGATAGGGCCTTACGTGAAAATACCGAAGAGCTTTTGGAGCTTTCAGGTTATTCCATGATTACGGCCCCAAACGGAAAAATTGGTATTCAAATGGCCAAGGAAAAATTGCCGGATATTATTGTTTGCGATATTATGATGCCAGAGGTGGATGGTTATGGCGTTCTAAAGGACTTGTCTTCAGACGAAAGCACCAAACATATTCCCTTTATATTCCTATCTGCCAAAACCGAACACAAAGAGATACGACGTGGAATGGATCTGGGCGCCGATGATTACCTTACCAAGCCTTTTGAAGAGGAAGACCTCATAAACGCCATAGAAAGTAGATTGGCCAAAGTGGAACTTTTGGGGCGTATGGCAAAGGAAGGGACGCTGGATCCGGCCGTTTCGGAAGATCAGATACGCACCTTGAACGAGTTGAAGAATTTTTTTGACGACAATGGAGAACCCACTAGTTTTCCCCAAGGCAGTACCATCTACCAAGAAGGGACCTATTCTCATAAAATATACCTTATCCTAAAAGGGGTCGTAAAATGCCATACTATGGACGAGGACGGAAAAGAATTGATCACTTCCCTGTTTAGGGCAGATGACTTTTTAGGATTTACCTCCTTTATAGACAATATTCCTTATCGGGAATCGGCAACCGCCATCGAGGATGTGGAACTGGCCGGGATATCCAAGGAAAATTTAAAGCAGGTGTTGGAAAAGAACCACAATATCTCCTTGGAACTCATGGAACTGCTTACTGGAAATATTAAGGACATAAAACAGCAATTGTTGCAAATGGCCTATAGTTCCGTGCGAAAGAAAACCGCCCAAACCTTGTTGCAGTTCGCAGAAATAATGAACAAAAAAACCGAGGATCCCATTAAAATTTCCCGAAACGATCTGGCCAGTGTAGCCGGTATTGCTACCGAAAGCCTTATCCGCACGCTGTCCGGATTCAAAAAGGAAGGACTAATAGACATTGAAGGCAGAAATATCCGTATCAAGGAATTAAAGGCCCTGCAATACATCAATTAAGGATATTCTTATCACTATATTTTTACTGGAAACTGACCAATGTCATATTACAGTTATGGCCATAAGTTTAGTTTTGTATTGATGTATCTATTTAATGTTGAATGAAGAATATACTGTTCCCCACCGATTTTTCCGAAAATTCATGGTGCGCAATTGAATATGCCTTAAAGCTGTTTAAAGATGCTCCCTGTAATTTTTATGTACTCCATGTTGATGCTTTAAGTAGATCCGGTGTGGACAGCAATTCCTTTGTTATGCCATCCAAAAGTATTAATGTGGCCCTTAAGGATAATCTAGAGGATACCTTTGCCCGTATTAAGACTATTACCACCAACAAGGAACATAATTTTATCGCCCTCCATGAATATGGAAATCTCATAGATATTGTTCGAAAGACCATATCGGACAAAAAGATAAATCTAATTGTCATGGGGACCAAAGGGGCTTCGGGCTTAAAAGAAACCATTTTGGGCAGCAATACCGGGAATGTCATGACCAAAGTACCCTGTAATCTATTGGTGATTCCAGAAAAAGCCGTGAAGTGCATCCCTCAAGAAATTGCCTTTCCTACCGATTACAATAATTTCTATTCCCATTCTATTTTGGAGGCGATTTCAAAAATGCTCCGTCTCACCAAAGCCAACCTAAGTGTTATTAATGTCTCGAAGCCCAGTGTACAATTAAATGAAGCCCAAAATCAGAATATGGTCTATTTACAGGACTATCTGCTGGAACTTTATGAAAAATCGCATAGTATCCACAACCTAAAACATGAAAAGGCCAAAAGTGCCATTGAGCAATTTGTTGTCAGTGAGAAAATAGATATGGTGATCATGGTGGCCAAGAACCTAAATTTTCTGCAACAGCTGCTGTTCGACACCACCATTAAAAAAATTAGTTTTCAGACGAGGGTTCCTTTACTTGTCCTCCACGAATAAACGCACCCCCATTGGTTGATATAGGGCTACTGATAAATGTCATAGGTTTTATATGTCGCTACCAATAACTTTGATAGGTATACAAAAGAAAACCTATGAAAGCAGTTTTAATTCCTACCGATTTTTCCCACAGTGCCATGCATGCCATAGATTATGCACTGAATCTTTACAAATGTGAACGCACCAACTTCTACTTTTTACATGCTTATGCAGATGAGGTTTATGGCCCGTTCAAGACTAATGGGGAAACCTCAGTTGAAGAACAAAAAGAAATTGTAAAGAACAATACGGATAAATCCTTAAAGGATCTCATCCAAAAACTAAGTGCTAGGGAGCACAATCCAAAACACACCTATGAAACGCTGTCGGCATTCGACACCTTGGTCGATGCAGTTAACGACTTTGCCAACCAAATAAATGTTGACCTGGTCATAATGGGTACAAAAGGACAGACAGCGGACAAAAAAATCACTTTCGGTAGCCATACGGTACAGGTTTTCAAATACGTACAGTGCCCGGTACTAGCAGTTCCTTTGGACTATAAGTACTATCAGCCAAAAAAGATATTGTTTCCCACAGATTATATGCTGCCTTATAAACGCCGGGAATTGAAGTTGCTGAATACCTTGGCAGCCGAATTTAAATCGGAGATCCATTGCCTTTACATATCAGACTTTGAAGATTTAAGCAACAGGCAGATAGACAACCAACGCTTCCTAAAAGAATCTTTGGCAGACGCCTTCCTGTTTTTTGAAATATGCCCCACTAAGAATAAGGCCGAGGCCATAATGGATTACATCAAAAAGAATAACATAAACCTTTTGGTCATGGTAAACTCGCGCCATTCATTCTTGGAAGATATGCTTTACAGATCAACGGTAGACGAAATTGGGCTACGCTTAAAGGTACCCTTTTTGGTGATGCAGAATCTACCTAGATAATTTAAAAAGATGTAAGGATGAAAAAAATTTTGTTGCCCACCGACTTTTCCACTAACGCTTGGAACGCCATCGTGTATACGGTGAATTATTTCCAAAATGAAAAGTGTCTTTTCTATATACTTCACACCTATACCCCTACTTTTTACAGGGTAGATTATATGATGGGAGGTCCGGTCAATAGTGCCATTCCCGACAAGGGGGTCGAGGCAGCCCAGGCAGGTTTGGAAAAGACGCTAAGGGATTTAAGAAAGAACCTGCATAACAAAAACCATCAATTCAAAACCATTTCATCTTTTAATATTCTAACCGATGAAATTGAAGAGGTTACCGCAAAAGAGGGAATAGACATCATTGCCATGGGAACCCAGGGAGCTACAGGGGCCAAGGAAATCTTTTTGGGAACCAACACGGTCCATGTTATCAAAAAAGCCAAGATTCCGGTATTGGCCATTCCCATTGGTTATGCCTTTAAGGAAATTGATTCCATAGTCTTCCCTACAGATTACACCACGCCTTATGACCCAGAGGCATTAGGTTTTCTGGCAGAAATGTCCAAGTTGCAAAAGGCTAGAATAATAGTACTGAATGTTAAGGAGGATTTTGTCCTTAACGAGAAACAAAATGCCCATAAAAAAGCCCTGGGCGCTTTCCTTCAGCCCATGGACCACAGCTTTGAGCAGGTCAAGGGCGAATTAATGCCCAATGCCATACATGAATATGTGGGAAAACATAGAATTGGGCTACTGGCCATCATGAACCGCAAACATACATTTTTACATCGGCTGATCAATAAATCTACTATAGACTCCATTGGATATCATTCCAGGATACCCTTTGTAGCCATACCAGAAAGTTGGGAAGAACCCCTTAAAAAAACTTAATGATGAAAAATATATTGTTGCCGACAGATTTTTCCGATAATGCCTGGAATGCCATATTTACAGCATTAAAACTCTATGCCGATGTGAAATGTACATTTCTCATTTTACATGCCTATGAGCCAAAGGCCTTGAACATGTTAGGGCAAAAAAATCAACAGAGATTAGGAATCATTTACGACTCATTGGCACTGAATGCTGCTCAGGAATTGGAAAAAATATTGTCTTACTTAAGCGAAAACCACAACAACCCTAACCATAAATTTGAAACCCTATCAAAGTCCGATACTTTGGAAGGCGCAGTTAAGGAATTAGTCTCTATCAAGGATGTAGACCTCGTTGTTATGGGGACTCAAGGTGCTACCGGAGCAAAGGAAATCTTTATGGGCAGCAATACGGTAAAAGTCCTAAAACAACTTAATAATATTTCCATTTTAGTGGTTCCCAAGGACTATAACTTCCAAAAGTTAAAGACGCTGGTCTTCCCTACGGATTATACCAGGAAGTATGAAAAGTTTGAGCTATTGCCCATGACAGAACTTACGAAACTTTGGAGCGCAACCATACAGGTGATACATGTGGCAGTAGAATTTATACTCAACGACGTCCAAGAAGCAAACCAAAAAATTTTGGAAGAGCGTTTAGCCGGTTATAACTATAGCCTACATGAACTTGGCTTCGATGGCAATATTGCACAAAGTGTTGAGCAGTATGTAGCTGAAACCAGGGCAGATCTATTGACCATGGTGCGGTACCATCATAACTTTTGGGAAAGAATTATAGATGAGCCCGTAATAAAAAAAATAGCCTTTCATTCCACGGTGCCGGTCTTGTTCCTACCCGAGCAGTCATAGGAAGGGCAAATAAAAGCCGTTTAACCATAAAAAAGATGGTACATACATGATTCAGAAAATTATTATACCCTAAGGGTAATAACACTTTTAATCATTACAGCTTACACCCTCTTGAATGAAACTCTAAAGCTGCAGTGACCACTAAAAGCTATAAAAACAAACAAATGAAAGCAAAACATATACTACTGCCCACGGACTTCTCGGCAAACGCGCGGAATGCCATAGACTACGCCATTTACCTTTTTGAAAAGGTAGATTGTGTATTTCATATTTTGCATGCCTTTGAAGTTGGGGCATCCAATTTGAGCAGTACCATGGGAAAGGCAAAGGACACTCGCCTATTTAGGGCAATAAAGGATGAATCCCAGAGAGACATGAAATCCCTAATAGACGAACTGGAATCCGCAAATAAAAATACTAAGCACTCTTTTAAGGGATTAAGTATCGCCGACTCCTTGGTAAATGCCATAGGAAGAACCACTATCGATAAAGGCATACAATATATTTTTATGGGAACCAAAGGTTCCTCCGCTCTGAAAGAGGTATTTATGGGCAGCAACACGGTAAGGATTATTCAGAAAATAGACTTCTGCCCTATCATTGCCGTTCCTGAAAATTATGATTTTGATCTTCCTGACGAAATAGCCTTTGCCACAAATTTTGAACATATTTACAGTGAGGTAGAACTGGTACCGCTCATAGGATTGGCAAAATTATGGAACTCCAAAATCACCATCGTACATATTGATACGGGCAAGGAATTGCAATCCCATCAACAAACAGCCAAAGATACATTGCCCAAAAGGTTCTTTGGCCTAAATCACGGTTTTGAAGAAATTAAAGGACATACTTCTATTTCTGGGGCCATAAATGGCTATACCCATGAAAATGAAAATATAGGAATGATTGCCATGGTAAATTATTGGCACAGTTTCTTTGAGAAGTTAACCAAAGAAAATGTTATAAAGCGGGTAGCCTTCAATACGGAAGTACCTTTTTTAATATTTCCCCTGATAGAACCCTAACCGTTGCTACCATTTTGCAACTATTACGGCCCACATGATATATGTCATAGGGCAACAATTATAGAGCAATTAATTTTAGTTCACTGAATTCAACCAACAAAACCAAACCATATTGAACCGTTAAAATAACATTTATGAAAAATATATTGATACCTACCGACTTTTCTGACAATGCCTGGAATGCCATTAAATATGGTACGGCATTGTACTCTAAAACCAGATGTACTTTTCATATTATTCATATAAATCCCATTTCCTACAATTCCGGTGGTGAAGCCGCCATGTATGTTTCTCCTGAAATATTGGAGGAAACCATCCTAAAGGAAAGTAAGGAAAAATTGGAAAATTTGCTTAAAGAGATTGAACGCCTGCCCCTTAACACCAAACATACCTTTAAGACATCTGCGTTGTACGGATTTTTTACAGATCACATTAAGCAGGAAGTACAGGATAAAAATATTGACCTGATCATCATGGGAACCAAAGGAGCCACCGGCCTTAAAGCTGTTTCCTTGGGCAGCAATACCGGTAACGTTCTAACAAAAGTACGATGCGCTGTTCTGGCAGTGCCCGAAGACGCAAAATACAATACCCCGCGAGAAATAGGGTTTCCTACAGATTTTCAGTTAAGCTATGATATAAAGGTCCTGAACCATATCAAGGAACTTGCTGTAATGCACAGCTCTGCCCTTCGCTTCCTATATGTTTCCCAAAAAGGAAAAGACCTCAGCGATCTTCAGAAAAAGAATAAGGAATTTATAAAAAATTATTTTAGGGAAAACGAACATTCCTTTCATACCCTTACTATAAAGAATTTGGACGACGCGGTACAAGCATTTGTAGAAAGCAGGGATTTGGATATGCTGGTCATGGTAGCCAAGAACCTAAACTTCTTGGAACGCATCCTGTTTAAACCGGCTGTCGAAAAAATAAGTTACCATACCAAGATTCCATTTCTAATAGTACACGAATAAGACTGCTGGATTTCGATAATTGGGCGAGTCCTAGTTACCGCCCTTTAAATATGCTGTTGAACAACCCTCACTATGTCGTTCTTTTGAAGCACGCCAGATTGTCGCCAAACCTGCTTCCCATTTTTAAATAACACCATGGTAGGTACCCCCCTTACTTGATAAGTACTGGCCAAGGATTGATTCTTGTCCACATCGATCTTTACAATTTTCAGGGCATTCCCCATTTCCTCCTTGACCTGTTTTAAAATAGGTGCCAGCATTTTACAGGGTCCGCACCAATCCGCATGAAAATCGACCAGAACAGGGGTTTCAGAATTGATAATATTGCTAAAACTATCTTTCATAATTTTATTTTTTAAAAGTAAACTACCTCGGGGCAGGCAAGCATCTAAAGGCGGCCTGCAGGTTCAAATCTCGATTATCGAGTAAAATTACCTAAACAAAGAGAATATGGAACTGACCAATATCATGGTTTTCAAAATTCTTCCGCTTTAGATTTACCGTACCAATGTATAAAACACTATGAAAAAAATATTGCTTCCCACTGATTTTTCAGACAATTCCATTAAGGCCATTAGCTACGCTTTGAAGATTTTCAAAAATGTAAAATGTAAATTCTATTTAATGCATACCTATATGCCACCAGTGTACAACGCGGAATACCTGGTTGGAAGTCCGGGTCTGATCGGCTTAGGCGATGTAATGCAGGAAACCTCCATGACCCAACTGGAAAAACTCAAAAGTCGTTTGGAAAAAGAATATATTAACCCTAATCATAGCTTTATTGTTCACACTGCCTTTAACACCCTGGTGAACGAAGTTATGGAAACCGTAGAATCTGAAGGTATACATTTGGTAGTAATGGGCACCACAGGAGCCACAGGGGCCAAGGAAATCCTATTTGGAACAAATACGGTACATGTCATAAGAAAAGCCAATTGCCCCGTGTTAGTGGTACCCCCTAATTTTGAGTACGAGAATCCGTTGGAAATATTATTCCCAACCGACTATGAAATTGTATACAAAAAGGAGAAGTTGACTCCACTTTTGGACATAGCCAATGAATACGGGTCCCAAATAAATGTTTTACACGTATCCACAGGCTATAAACTGACTCCGGATCAAGAAAAGCAAAAGAAAGGCCTCGAAAATATTTTGGGCAACAAGGCATTGTTCCATGATGTACCCAACAATGAAATTATAGACGCCATCAATGCTTTCCAGGCCAAAGAAAAAATCAACCTGCTGGTCATGGTTCAGAACAAACATACTTTTATGGAGCGACTTTTTATTGAACCTGTTATCAAAAAAATAGGTTTCCACGTCACTATACCCTTTATGGTAATTCCACAATTTTAATTCATAGACAATGAAGAATATACTTGTTGCCACCGATTTTTCCAATAATGCCTATTGTGCCCTGTTCTACGTAACAAAATTTTTAGCATCGGAAAAATGTACCTTTTACATTCTTAACACCTATTCAGAACTTACCATAGCCCCAGGCAAAAAACTTCCAATACTAAATATTAAAAAGCACCTGAAGGAAATGGAATCTGAGTCCAAGGAAAAATTAACGCACACCAAGCACAAGATAGTCTTGGACAATGAGAATCCCCTTCATACCTTCAAGACCATATCCCAAAAAGGGGACTTGGTAAATATCATAGCACAAAAAATAGGGGAACTTAAGATCCATTTGGTAACCATGGGGAACAAAGGACTTACAGAAGCTACCGATGTATTTTTTGGAAGCAATACCATTAGGGTGGCCGATAATCTCATATGCCCATTACTGGCCATTCCCGGCGAAATGGATTTCCACCCAATAAAGGAAATCGCGTTTGTAACTGACTTGAGAAAGGATTGTGGTCAAAAAACTATAGATCAACTGCTATATTTTGCCTCTTTGTCCAAAGCGTCCATTAGGGTCGTACACGTTCAGGAACAACATATTCTGAACAAGACCCAGGAGGAGAATAGAAAAAATTTGGAAGATGGTCTAAGTCATGTTGGCCATTCATTCCAATGGATCAAAAATTTTGACGACAAAGCGAAGGTAATAGATATTTTTTTGGAAAAACTAAAAGTGGATTTGTTCGCCATGGTACATGAAAAGCGCAACCTTTTTGAAAAGCTTACCCGTGAACCAGTAGTAAAAGACTTAAGCATGTATTCCGATATCCCGTTCTTAATTCTCCCCTCCCAAGAATGACCATTGTCATAGAAACTGTCACTAAAGCCTATTATATTTAATAAAACTAAAGAAGCATTGTCATGGACAAAAGAATACTAATTCCTACCGATTTCTCCAAAAATGCGTTGAACGCCACACGCTATGCCTTGGACCTTTATGCAAAGCTTAACTGCGAATTCTATTTTTTGAACATCTTCCGCTTGGATAATTACACCACAAGTACCTTAATTATGCCAGAACCGGGCAGTGCGGAATACGAAGCTGCCAAAGAAGCATCTGAGGTGGCTTTTGCCAAGCTATTGGACATGCTGGAGCTTCACCATGACAACCCAAAACATAGTTATCATACAATTTCATCCTTTAATTTTCTTTCGGAGGCCATAAAACAGACCATTGCGAGCAAAGATATAGACCTTGTAATCATGGGTACACAGGGAGCTACGGGTGCCAAAGGAATCATTTTTGGAAGCAATACTGTAAATGCCATGGAGACAATAAGGGAGTGCCCAGTAATGGCCATCCCAGATGAACTTCGGTTTTCCACTCCCAAAGAAATTGTCTTTCCTACTAATTACAAATCCACGTTTAGCCGAAAGGAATTGAATTATTTGATAGAGATTGCCAAGATGCACAATACGGCAATACGCGTTGTACACTTTACGAAAAAAACTACGCTTGCCGAAGACCAAGAAGCCCACAAAAAACTCTTGGACGACATCCTCGAAAGTGTTGACCATAGCTTCCATACCCTGACGGATAAGGACGTCGCCCAGGGAATAACCTCTTTTGTAGAAAGTAGGAACAGCGACATGATCGCGTTCATCAACAAAAAACATTTTTTGTTCAATAGTATATTTTCCAGACCATTGGTGAAGGAAATTGGTTATGATGCCACTGTTCCTATTTTGGCTCTGAACGAATCTTAAAAAACATTGTATTATGAAAAATATTGGAATATGGATGGATAGGGAAAAAGCCCATATCATCCGTTTGGATAACAAAGAAGAGAAATTGGAAACCATTTTTTCGGAGATGGAATTTTTTAACCGCAAGGGTACCTCTGGACCTAGGGTAAAATCCGGTGTAACCCAAGATGTTACACACGAGCGCACCTATCTGGAAAGGGAGAAAGCACAATTAAAATCATATTTTAAAAAACTCGCGGACGCCATTGGTGATGCAGATGCCATAGCGCTTTTTGGCCCGGCAGATACCAATGAGAAGTTTAGAAAAGAACTGTTGGAACACCACAAAGGACTTGCAGAAAGAGTAAAAGCCGTCGCCAAAGCCGATAGCATGACCGAGAACCAGACCAAAGCCTTGGTAAGGGACTTTTTTGGCCAAAAAAAATAGTTGGTTAATTTTTAATTGGGAGACCGCCAAAACAATTTTTGTTTGGGCGGTCTTATTTAAATCCATTGCCCATGAACAGTCTCTTGGACTTTTTTAACGACCCATTAGTATTGAAGATTGCCAAACTTTTGTTGTGGATACTGGCCATAATAATCTTTATTGGGTTTCTTCGTAGGGTACTAAAAAGAAGAATAGATAATGTTTCGGTTAGATACAAGGCACAAAAAGGAGTAGAAATTATTGGCTACGTTCTAATTTCGCTATTGATCCTAATGGCATTTACGGTAGAAAACATTAAAGATTACACCATTATAATAGGTCTGTTCACTGCTGGAATAACCTTTACCCTCCAAGAATTGATCCTAAGTATTGCGGGATCTTTCTATATCTTTTTTGTAAAGGTCTATAAACCTGGAGACCGTATTGAAATTAATGGCATTAAAGGGGATGTAATTGATATAGATAGCATCTATACCACCCTAATGGAGATTGGGGAATGGGTAAGTAGTGACAATTATTCTGGTAGGATTGTCAAGATCAGCAACGCCTTTGTTTTTAAAGGTCCTATTAAGAACTATTCCATGGATTTCCCATTTGTTTGGGATGAACTCAATATACTTATAACCTATGATTCGGATGTTGCACTGGCAAAAAAGATAGTAATGGAAAAGGCCACTGATTTCCTTTCCGAATACACCAAGAATTCTATAGCAAGGTGGGAGGAAATGGTGGAGCATTATTATATAGAAAATGCCACTATTGCCCCAACCTTGGCCATTAGTCCAACAGATAATTGGATAGCCATAAATCTAAGGTATATTACGGATTATAAGTTAAGGCGGATAACAAAGCACGAACTGTTCGAGCAAATAGTACAGGCCCTTATGGCTACGGATGACAAAGTAAAATTGGCTTCCACCACCTTGCAGCTTCTAAAAATACCGGAATTGGATATTCATCTAAAGCAATGATATGAAAAAGGAATTGGACATTGAAATTCTAAAATCCTCAGGGGAACGGGCCAAATTTTCTTTGGACAAACTGCGTAAATCCCTTAAACACAGTGGGGCCGACCATAATCTTGTGGAACAAATTGTAGACCAGGTAAAGGATGAGTTATATGAAGGCATATCTACCAATGAGATATATAACAGGGCCTATTCCCTACTGAAAAAAAACAAATCCATCTTTGCTTCAAAATACAAACTAAAAAAAGCCATTTACGAATTGGGGCCAACAGGCTTTCCCTTTGAACGTTTTGTGGCCGCCATTCTGGAATATTCTGGCTTCCATACTAGTGTAGATCAAATAATGAACGGTATCTGTGTAACACATGAAATTGATGTTGTTGCGGAAAAAAATGGAACTGTCACTGTTATAGAATGTAAGTTCCACTCGGAAGAAGGGCGTAACTGCAATGTTAAGATTCCCCTCTATATCCATTCCAGATATAACGATGTAAAAGGACATTGGGCCACCAAGAAAAATGAACATAGGGAACTGGATAAAGGCTGGGTGGTAACCAACACGCGTTTTACCAGCGATGCCTCCACGTATGGAAAATGTGCAGGATTGTATTTACTGAGTTGGGACCTACCATTGAATGATGGCCTTAAGGACCGTATAGATCGTTTAGGACTTTACCCCATCACCGTTTCTACCCTGCTCAGCAATAGGGAAAAACAGTTTTTATTGAGTAGGGATGTGGTCTTATGTAGGCAGCTTTGGAAGGATAAGTTTTTTTTGGATCATTTGGGAATCTCCAGTACCAGGAAAGAAAAAATCCTGAACGAGATTAAACAGCTTTGCAATCATTAAAACATGAATATAATCAAAATACATTTCCTGGGCGCTTCCGGAACCGTAACAGGCTCTAAATTCTATTTGGAGACCCCTGAATTGAATCTGATGATAGATTGCGGAATGTTCCAAGGATTAAAGGAACTGCGACAACAAAACTGGATTCCCTTGCCCATAGATGTCTCAAAAATAGACATGGTGCTTTTGACCCATGGACATCTGGACCATACAGGATACCTGCCCAGATTACTAAAGGAAGGCTTTAGAGGTAAAATTTTGGGCACAGCTCCCACTTTGGCAATTGCCCGAATAATTCTTTTGGACAGTGCCAAGATACACGAAGAAGAAGCCGAGCAGGCCAATAAGGAAGGGTACAGCAAGCACGACCCATCACTCCCTTTTTACACCGTAAAAGACGCCGAACGTACCATAAGTTTGTTTCAATCCAAGGAAAAGGAAGAATGGATTACGCTCTCAGAGCACATTCGCCTCAAATACCGATATAATGGTCATATCATAGGGGCGACCTACATTGAATTGGAGATCTTCGGGAAACTATTTGTTTTTTCTGGGGACGTTGGTAGATTACATGATGATCTATTGGAAGCCCCGGTACGTCCAAAATGGGCCGATTATCTTTTTGTGGAAAGCACCTATGGGAATAAATTGCATCCTAAAGAAGACGTAGAAGGAAAACTCAGCGATCTCATAAAAACAACCATTAGGGAGAGGGGAAATCTCATCATCCCATCCTTTGCCGTGGAGCGACTACAATCGCTAATGTATCTACTTTGGCAGTTGTATAAAAAAAACAAGATCCCAAATATCCCTATTTTTATAGATAGCCCCATGGGCAACAATGTGTTGTCCGTATTTGAACAATTTCCACATTGGCATAAACTACCTATGAACGAGTACCAAGCCATGTGCAATCACTTCAATATTATAACCTCCTATGCCGACACATGGAAGACCATCGACGATCCCAGATCTAAAATTGTAATTGCCGGAAGCGGCATGGTAACAGGAGGCAGGGTACTTACCTATCTAAAACAGCTGATAGACATAGCATCTACATCGGTTTTATTAGTGGGGTTCCAAGCAGAAGGAACCCGCGGACGCCAACTATTGGAAGGGGCCTTTGAACTAAAATTGTTTGGAAAATACTATCCCGTTAAGGCAAAAATCCATCATTTGGAAAGTCTATCCGCCCATGCCGATCAAAGCGAGTTGTTGCATTGGATGGAGGAAATCGACAATATTCCCGAAACAGTTTTCCTTATCCATGGGGAACCTACTTCCCTTGATGCCTTTAGAGTAAAGATCAGGGATGTTCATGGTTGGAACGTACAGATTCCAAAACTCAATGAAATACAAAAAATTTTCATCTAGAATGGAGATGACAAATCTCATAGCAGGGATTTTTAAAAGTTCATAACTTTATCCAAGATCCAAAAAAAATGGAAAAGAAAAATACGGTCACAGATAACGGGAGGAAAATTGCCCTTTTGCATTGGAAAATCCAGCAATGGAAATTGAAGTTTCAATTAATGGATGACGAAATTGTTTTTATAAAACGCCTATTGGATTCCAATGCCTTTAAACCCAACATCCCTAACCTCTTTGAACGTCTGCAGGATTACAAAACCCGTTTGCAGGATATCGAAAAAAGAAATGCAGCTGTAAGATCTCAAATTTCATTGCACGAAAACAATTTGGGCAATGAGTTGGATATAGCGGACAGCTCCATTAGTGCGGACGACGTTAAAAAAAATGATAGTCTTCAAGTGAAGGTGGATGAATGTCAGAGGGATTACCAAAATCTGAAAAGCGAAATTTTCAATTATACCGGGAGCATTTTTATAATGAACGAACCAGAAGGGAAATGATTGCACAACTGACCAACGTCATATTAATTCATCAACACATCCACTACCTTCACAACCATTCCTGAAATTAGAAAAAACTATTAAAACAAAGGTTTATACCATGAAAAAAGCATTAATTCTACTCGCAATATTACTAACGGGATGTTCTTCCACGAGTTTGGTGGAAAACTGGAAAAACCCGGACATTGTGCTCTTCCATGCCAATAAGGTGTTGATAGTAGGTATGGCATCAAACGAGGAAGCCAGAACGGATTTCGAAACAAGCATGCTGAAAGAGTTTAGTAAAAGAAATGTTGATGCAATGCGCAGCCTTGATGTTTTTGATGTTTCATTTACCGATACCCGTAAGACCGAAAAGGAACTTGATGATGTGGAACAAAGTCTACTGGACAAAGACTTTGATGCCATACTTTTTACCAAAGTAGTTGGTTCCGAGGACAAGGAAAGCTTTTTGAAATCCATTTCCAGATGGAACAATTACCAAGGAAGATTTAATGACGATTATCTAAGTCACCAGGACATCTACTACGACCAGGGATATTATGATAAGTTTACGGTATACCATGCGGAGACTACACTGTATTGTATTTGTGAAGGCAAGGAAAGGTCTATGATCTGGAGGGGAAGTATAGACATCTCCGACCCCCAAAACATACAAAAAACTATCAAAGATTACATAAAGCTAGTTGTTATGGCTATGGAGGACCAAGATCTAATTTTTATTAAAGAAGAAAAAAATGAAATTACTGGTCTATAGTGCTAAAGATTTTGAAATCCCTTTTTTAAATAACGCCAATAACAAGATCCATAAGGTAACCTATACAACAGATGCCTTAAATTCCGAGACTGCGATCCAAGCTGTTGGGCATATGGCAGTTTCCATATTTTCCGGTGATGATGCCTCCTCTTTAGTATTGGAAAAGCTATCGGATCTGGGAGTTCGTTATATTAGCTTGCGTTCGGCTGGATACAACAACGTGCATCTTAAAACAGCACATAAATTTGGGATTAAGGTAGCCAATGTTCCGGAGTATTCCCCCTACTCCATTGCCGAACATGCGGTAGCCCAATTACAGGCCCTCAACCGGAAGATTATTTTAGCGGATAGGCAGGTACACGCCTATAATTTTCTGCAAAGCAACCTGATGGGTTTCGATTTGAACCGAAAGACCGTAGGCATTGTCGGGACCGGTAAAATTGGCAGTGTAATGGCGAAGATCATGAACGGTTTTGGTTGCAAGATATTGGCCAATGACCTTAAACCCGATTATAGACTTGTACAACAATATGATCTTACCTACACTTCTTTGGACGAGCTTTGCAAACAATCGGATATAATAAGCCTTCACATTCCGCTCTCCCAAGAGAACTACTATTTAATAGACAAACAAAAATTGGCCCTAATGAAACCAGGGGTTATTTTGATAAATACGGCAAGAGGGGCCTTAGTGGAGACTAAAGCCTTGATAAATGCCCTGGAAAAAAAAGCAATTGGTGGTTACTGCACAGATGTTTATGAAAAGGAAATAGGATCGTTCTTTAAGGACAATTCTAAAGATGGAATCAAAGACACCCAATTAATAAAGTTATTGTCCTTTCCAAATGTGCTTCTTACACCCCACCAAGGATTTATTACCAAAGAGGCCTTGACCAATATTGCCGAAGTTACCTTTGAAAATCTGAATAGCTGGGAAGAAGGTAAACCGTCCAATAACGAACTGGTCCTTGAAACCATTAGTTCATAGCAACGGACTAAACAATTTTCCAAAACCTTCCTTTAGCTTTTCTCCCCAGGGTCTTTTTATATGGTCTTCATAGACCAACATTCTACTTGAATATGCATCCTTAAGAAAATCTTCCTTCAATAACTGCGCAAAAGCGGTGTCATAAACAATGGCATTTACCTCATAATTCTGTTCAAAACTCCTATCATCCAAATTGGCCGTGCCTATGGTAGCTATAGCATCATCACCAACAATGATCTTACTGTGCAAAAATCCGTCAGGAAATAAATAGATCTTCACCCCGGATTTAAGAAGGGGTTCAAAATAGGACCGCACACTCCAACTTACTATTTTGTTATCCGCATTTTCTGAAACCATTAAACGTACATCCACACCACCCAGTGCAGCGGTCTGCAAGGCCTGCATCACAGCCTGTCCGGGAATTACATATGGATTGGTAATAAACAGATAATTCTTCGCCTTATTTATTATTGTAAAGTAGGTTTGTTCCAAAGAAGGAAAATCATCATCAGGTCCCCCGGAAACGATTTGCACAAGTTTACCTTTATTTTTATCAATGGCAGCTTTATCCGTATCCAAGGGCAGCACAGCAATGGTCTTTTGACAAACCAGGTACCAATCCATTGCAAAAACAAAATCCAAATGACTTGCCGCCGTACCTTCCAGTCTTAGGTGCATATCGTGCCAATTGCCCAGTTCCAGATCGCCTTTCAAGTATTTATCCGATACGTTTATTCCTCCGGTAAATGCCACCTTGCCATCTACCACAATAATCTTTCTATGATTTCTATAGTTTAAGGACGAAAAAAAACGCCCGAACTTGAAAGGCAGAAAAGGATATACCTCTACCCCAATAGTTGTTAATTTTCTTAAATAGACCTTACTTAATGAAAAGCTGCCAATACCGTCATAGATCATTCTTACCTCCACCCCTTGCGTAATTTTACGCTCAAAAAGCTGCAATAGCCTTTCTGTTAATTCCCCTTCTTCAAAAATGTAGTATTGTAGATGTATGCGGTATTGGGCGTTCTCCAAAGATTCGAAGATAGATTCGAAGGTCGTTTTTCCATCTTTCAATAGTTGCAGTTCATTACTGTCTGTTGGCGGGAAATGTGAATTTCGATATACCAAGGTCATGAGTTTTTGGTACTTCCCGCTCATGGATGCCATATGCTGCATTAAGGGCTCCGGCAAATTTAAGAAGGCCTTCTTTTTTAATTTCAACAACTTATTTTTTCTTCGATTTCTTCCCAAAAGAAGATAAAGGAACATCCCGCCCACGGGAATGGTAAAAATGGCCAGAAGCCAGGCCAAACTTTTTGAAGGTTTGGCACCGTGCAAAAGGATACTTATGATAATGATTAAGGCAATAAGCAAATAAAGACTAAGAAAAATAGCATTCCACATGTTTCCCTTTTAGTTTGTTGACTTGGATAAGTACAATGAACAAATTTCGGGAATTGTTGTGTTTTAACTATGATAATTATCAGCTATTGATAGCTTTGAGCTATATATAGCTATCCTATTGTAGCAGTGAATGGTAATATAAAACCCTCAAAACATAAATGTTTTGTCTTGAGGATTCTTTATTGTCCTTATTATTTAGTTCCAAACATTGCTGGAAATTAGTTTTGTCCAACAATCAAAGGTTTTTATGTATTTACGGTCCTATGAGTGAGCAAGCTTACCTGCAATTATGCCAGGGCCTTTAAAAAGCTGTGCAATAGTCTTGAAAAGACCCATAGTTTTAAAAGGCGCAAAATCGAATCGTAGAATGGCTTCCGGCGACTCCTCCCCTACAATGTCCAGTCCGTTCACTATCTCGAAGTCCAGAAACTTAATTCCGTCCGCCCGTTCTTGATATCTATCACTATAGATAATTCTACTCCCAGTTTTGGCAAGATAGAATCTGAACGTACTGTAAGAGCCCGGTTCCAGGCTAAGGACGCTTTTGGATTTTAGAAAAAGTCCGGTATGCATACCTTTGATAGGTATGGAAGCCTGACCTGGAAAGTCTGCAATAAAATGCTCCTGTCCTCTACTGTCTATAGCAGAAAACTTAGTAATGTTCAAATCCATTTCGGACACTTTCATATCCGTGGCATAGATATTCCGCAGCACCAAATCCTTTATACATTTTCCATCAGAATCCAATAGATACCTATCGGATAGCAGAGGAACCACTTGCCAAGTTTTGGGATAAAAATTCATTTTTTTCATAACGAAGTAATTAAAGAATACACTTACAAATTTATTGGTAGGTGTACTTTAATGAAACAGCAGGATTTTCCAATTTATATGCTATCTTAACTTCAGATTTAAAATAAATCTTAAAAAATGTTAATATCTGGGATATTATGAGCTGATCCCGAATAGGAGCCGTGTTATAATTATACAAGGTGTATTAGTAAATAGGACAGCTTTTGGGCTTGTGCAATTAAAACTTCAAGGCCTACCTAAGTTACCGCTCTTCTAAAAAGTAATATTTACAAACGGAAGTATGGGGCTGGTATATACACTTTCATCTTTCTTGTACAGTAGATTGTACTTTGCCCCAACGGATATTTTTTCGTTAATATTCCAACCTAGACCAACGAAGAGTGCAGAGTCCCAATAATCATCGGTAACTTTTCCAGTAGATGTTTCTGTTTTGGTATTCACCTTGAGCTGGGCGAATTCCAACAAGGTAGTCAGTTGCCTGATCGGTCTATACTGGGTTATGATGTTCGCCCCGAAAGTTGTGGTATTCTGCAAATTCTTGATAGAGGTATAACTGCCTTGGATTCCACCACCGAGACTCACCTTATCGCTTACTTCATATATTAAATTGGGTGCTAAACTAATGTTGGTACCCCCAACAAAGCTCAAGCCAAACCCTAAACCGAATTTTAATCTATTTTCTGTTTTGGAAGTACTATCCACAACCGCGATATCCGTAGTCTGGCAAAATACATTATCAGTGGATAAAAACACTACAATAACCGTGGCCACGGTTAAAAAAAATTTATTTAATTTCATAATGGGCATGTTAATGGTTGGCTATATTTTAAAGCTTTTTTTGCTTATTCAAGATATGGCTTTTTTTAACATTATTCAATATTTATTTTGCCTGCAATTAAAGCAAGAGGTTCCTTTTTAGTACATTTCCCTAAAATTTAATGGGTTTGACCAAGTCATTGCATATGATCCTAATGGAATTTCCTTATCGGTTGAAATGGACCAAAGCTATAGTTATTGTGTAAGCCTAAGGATTTTGTCATGACATTAGCCGGCATTTATTAACCCAGCAGAACAATCCTCCAAAATAAACCTGTTCTCCGTTTGGCTCAAGAAATCCCTATAATCTTTCAACTCCTTTTCAACAACTGCATTTTTCTCCATATCGTGAAAGTGATGGGTCGCAAGTCTTTCCAATCCGGTAAAGGCATTCATTCTATGAAATCCAAACATTACCCCATCATCTACGGATGTCTCATTAAAGAACTCCCCTTCCAAGGTAAATGCCTCCTTTGGTGCATTCCAGCTTGTGGTTAAAATATACTTTTTACCTTTTAAAAGTCCACCGGTACCGTAATTAATGGCTGGATTCCTACTACTTCTTCCATCACTGTGGTAAATACCATTTTGGTGTCCGTCTGTAAAAACCTCGTCAATATACTTTTTAAAGCCAAAAGGCAATTGAAACCACCAAATAGGAGTATGGTATATAATTAAATCTGCCCATTTAAACTTTTCCACTTCCGCTTTGGAATCGTAATTGTCCCCTACCTGTGTAGATTTTACAGCGTACCCTTCCAAGGATTGGAAGTGCGCAATAGTTGTATTGAACAAAGTCTCATTAAACCTGCCTCCTGAATGCGCAAATGGGTGTCCCCCATTAATAATAAATATCTTTTTCATGCTTACCATTTTAATTATGGTGTAAAATTAAAAGGAATACATGTATATTAAAAATAATACAAATTATACCTTTGTATTAAAATTTTAATGGTTATGGTGAATTTGGAATGGTACAGGACCTTTAAAGAGATCTATGAAAACGGAACCTTAACAAAGGCTTCCGTAGCCTTATATGCTTCGCAACCCGGAGTAAGTGTTCATTTAAATGCCCTGGAAGCCTACGTGGGCAAAAAACTTTTTGAACGTACCTCAAGGAAAATGATCCCAACCGAGGAAGGCAAATTTCTCTACGAGTACATTATAGACCCTATTAATGTATTGGAGATAGCGGAACAACATTTTAAAAAAACAACGCAGGAGAAAAATCCTTCATTACATATTGGCATGTGTTCTGAAACCTTTCAAATGATCATAGAGCCAGAAGTACCAAAATTAGAATTCGATCTAGTGGCAAAATTTGGAAACCATATGGACTTGATAAAAGACTTGAACAATGGTATATTGGATTTGGTAATAACTCCAAAAAAACAAACCAACAAAACAACTTTGGTCAACTACACTCCTTTTTCCAAGGAAAGTATTGTATTGGTTGCCGGAAAACGAACAGACACCTTCAAAATAGAAGATCGGCTAAAAAAAGGGGACCTACAGACACTGGAACAAGAGCTTTTGCAACACAGATGGTATAGTGCTTCCAATGAAATGGAACACTTTAGGAAATTTTGGTATAAAAACTTTAACAAACGTCCCACTTTTAAGCCTAATTACATCTTGCCAAGTATAAATTCGATCATCAGATGTTTGAGCAATGAAAATGGATTGGCTCTGGTTCCCGATTTTCTTTGTAAGGATGCCATTGCTTCCAATGAGATTAAATTGGTCTGGGAAGGCAACACCCCTACTGAAAACACCCTCTATTTTGCCTCTAGGACCGACTTAAAATACAAAAAGGAATTGGCCATTCTACAGGACATTTTTATATCTAAAATGAAACCATCACATTAGGCAATATAAAATTTTGGGCGGTATTCCTCCAACAACTATTGGATAAGCAAGGAAGCTCTTGTATGCTACTGGAGTTTGAATAAATAACATATATTTGGTTTGTACAGATACAGATAACTATCAAAAAAACATTCACAGTGAAAAACCGTATTATTCTATTTCTAGGGACTTTTATTCTTCTGACGTATGCTGCACAAGCCCAAAATAGTGACCAAGTATACTTTACCAATGGCTTTAAGATAGGAGAATTAACCGATTCCTCTGCCATATTATGGACCAGATTGTGCCGATACGAAAAACCGGTACCCATAAAACATCAACAGAAAGGGGCTCCCTTTAGAAGCCCTATCGATTTTGACAATGATATGCCAGTAAATCAAATGGACGGGGCCGTGGAGGGTACCTTCGGGCAGATCAGCATTGAGGTCCGTTCTAAAGACACTGTGATAAATACCCCATGGGAATATGTTTCGGAGTATAAAGACTTTACTTTTAAACACAAGATTTCCGGTCTAAAATCCAATACGGACTATACCGTAACCATTAGGGGAAGAAAAGGATCTGAAACACCCGTTACCGAAATACAGGGAAGGTTTACCACTGCTCCCAAAGCAAATGAAGTGGTGCCTGTCCTCTTCACCTCTTCCACCTGTCAATACTTTTGGTCCTATGACGATCCTGAAAGAGGCTTTAAGATATATGATTATATGCTAAAACTAAATCCGCTGTTTCACTGCCAAACAGGAGATTATGTTTATTACGACAAAGCCGGGCCCATGGCCTATAATTTAGAATTGGCCAGACATAAATGGCACGCCATTAATTCCTGGCCTTCTTTGAACAATTTCTACAACAATACTCCCCTTTACTTACAAAAGGACGACCACGATCTGTTAAAGGACGATGCCATGCCCACCTCCTCCCCTTTTGGTGAACTGAGTTTTGAGGATGGCCTGTTAATCTGGAACGAACAGGCCCCTATCATGGACAAATCTTATAGAACCTTTAGGTGGGGAAAAGATCTGCAAATATGGATGGTAGAAGGTAGGGATTACAGAAGTGACAATAAAGCTCCTGACGGAGCAGACAAAAGTATTTGGGGGAAGGAGCAGATAGAGTGGTTTAAACAAACGGTGGAAGCCTCGGATGCCACTTTTAAGATACTAAGCTCGCCCACCCCCGTGGTAGGTCCGGATAGGGCCAAAGGGAAAATTGACAACCATTCCAATATTTCCTTTAAAACAGAGGGCGATTGGTTGCGTAAATACCTTTCCGATCAAAAAATGTTCGTAATCAATGGGGATAGGCATTGGCAATACGTTTCCGTTGATCCGGAGACCGGCCTTATGGAATTTAGCCAAGGCCCATCAAGCGACTCCCATGCCCAGGGATGGGATGCAAAAGATAAACGTCCCGAGCACAAGTTCCTAAGGGTCAAGGGTGGATTTTTGGCCGTAAAAATACATCGGGAAGGGAATACTCCTATTATTGAGTTTATTCATTATGATGTTGATGGCAATATTGTGAACAAGGAAACCATAAGTAGGTAAAAATTAACTAACTTCAAGTTTAATTAAAGGCCATACCCCTAACCCAACATAATAAATTGCCAAATGAACAGGAGAAATTTTATAGGTAAAACAGCAGTCCTAAGCGCATCGGCTTTAATGCCCTTAAGTTCATTTTCCATATTGGGGCAACCAAAATACAAGATGGGTTATCAGTTGTTTTCTGTACGTACCGATATGGCCGAAAATCCCCTTGCCACCATTAAGGCCTTAAAGGAAATGGGCTATGAGGACTTCGAATTCTATGGATTTGATGCTGACAAGGGCCTTATTTATGGCTATACTCCTTCTGAATTGAAGACTATTTTGGATGACCTGCAATTATCCATTACAAGCGGACATTACAGCTTTTCCCCTTACTTGGAAAAGTCCGATGAGGCGTTAAAACATTATGTAGATCAGTGTATACTGGCAGCAAAGGCTATTGATAGCAAATATATCACCTGGCCCTATATTGCTCCGGAACAGCGGACTTTGGATAACTTCAAATTAATGTCCCGCAAACTCAACCTTATAGGGGAACAAGTCAATGAGGCTGGACTAGGATTTGCCTATCACAATCACGGCTATGAATTTGAAGATTACGGAGGCCAAAGCGGATTTGACATCATATTAAACGAAACGGATGCTTCTTTGGTAAAACTCCAGATGGATATGTACTGGGTAATGCATTCCTCCACACTAACTCCGAAGGAATTAATAGAGAAACAACCTGGGCGTTACGTAATGTGGCATATCAAGGACATGGATAAAATTAGTAGGGACTATTCAGAATTGGGCAATGGATCCATTGATTACCGATCTATTCTTCCAGACCCTAAAAAATCGGGATTGGAGTTCTATTATTTGGAACAAGGTGGAAATTTTAAGACAAATCCTATGCAAAGTGCGGCGGATAGTGCCGAATATTTCAAAAAACACCTGCGGCAATATTTATGATCCATCCTCATGACTTCATAAAGTCCCCTTTGCCTCAGCACAAAAAAACAGAATAACATATATTCAATGAAGTAGGCATTATTCAATTTATTACTTTCAAACAAATAAAATTCAGCCTTTTTCTTACTCTCGAATTTTCAAAACAAACAATAAAATAAGGGTCAACAAACCATACTTTTTTAATATCTCCTGCCACAACTGAACCTCAATCCTTATTTTTGCCAAATATTTAACATTGCATTCTGGTCATGAACAACGGTTTAAGACGATTAATTTACGATTACCTGATCCAATCTGGTCTGGAAGCCAATATGGCCTCCTACCTAAATGCGTTAATTCTTTTTATAGGAATAATTTTAGTGGCCCTATTAATGGATTATATCCTTTGGAAACTATTCCGTTTCCTGTCGGTCAGGTTCGCTAGACAATCCAAGACCAATTTTGACGATTTTTTAGTATTCAATAAGGTTCCCAGATATGTGGCACACATTATACCCCTATGGTTGTTGTACCGATATCTTCCATTGGCCTTCCTCGATTTTGAAAATACCGAAGGCTTTGTACTGAAGGCAATCGAAATCATAGCCGTAATCTTGGTGCTAGTATTGATACGAAGCATGCTCCGAAGCATTAAGGATTATCTAAAGACCTTGCCCCATATGAAGGACAAACCTTTGGATAGCTATATTCAGGTATTCATGATATTCGCCTGGATCGGGGGCATTCTAACTCTTTTCGCTGTATTGACCGATACCACCATTTGGAAATTCTTTACTGCCTTGGGTGCTGCCTCTGCGGTAATCCTTTTGATATTCAAAGATACTATTCTAGGTCTTGTAGCAAGTATACAGGTAAGTATCAACGACATGGTCCGCATTGGGGATTGGATAACCTTTGAAAAATTTGGGGCCGATGGCAATGTTACCGAAATTTCCCTAGCCACGGTGAAAGTCCAGAATTTTGACAAGACCATTACTACAATACCAACCTATTCCCTTATTTCCGATTCGTTCAAAAACTGGAGGGGAATGCAGGACTCCGGAGGCCGTAGGATTAAACGGGCACTACTCATAAAACAAAAAAGCATCAAATTCCTTACTGCAGAAAATATTGAAACCCTTAAAGGCATACAGATAATTGCCAAGTATATAGAAACTAGAAATAGCAATATAGACACCTATAACAAGGAACACGATATTGATAAACAAATGGCCATAAACGGAAGAAACTTGACCAATATTGGCGTTTTTAGGAAATATGTGGAAACTTACTTAAAGAACCATTCCGCTATAAACCAAACAATGACCCTAATGACCCGCCAATTGCCCCCTACTTCCCAAGGAATACCTTTGGAAATCTATGCCTTTAGCAGTGATAAGCGTTGGGAAAACTACGAGTATATTATGGCCGATATTTTTGACCATTTGTTGGCGGCGTTACCCTATTTTGAGTTGGAAGTATTTGAACTGCCAACCACTTTTAATAATGGTTTGGAGGAGATAGAGATTGAATAGTAAGGGTCTCATTACAAGGTAGGAATGCCATAAATATTGTAAATGAAACCTTAGTTTCCATGTTTTCCATTAAATTAATAGTATGAATCGAATATTAATTTTGTTTGCACATCCTAAATTTGAACAATCCAGAGCAAACAAAGCCCTGGTCAAAATGATAGAAAACAAGGAAGGCGTTACCTTTCACGACCTATATGAGCGTTATCCTGATTTTAACATAGATATCACCAGTGAAAAAAAACTTTTGGCCGAACATGATGTTATTGTTTGGCACCATCCTTTTTATTGGTACAGTTGCCCGCCTTTAATGAAACAATGGATGGATGTTGTTCTGGAATTCGGATGGGCCTATGGCGCAAATGGCACGGCACTACAATCCAAAAAATGTTTAAATGTCATTACCACTGGGGGAACCAGGGCCGTTTACTGTTCGGAGGGAAGCAATAATTATTCTGTAAATGAATTTTTAAGACCTTTTGAGCAGACCGCCAGACTCTGTGGCATGGAATATCTTCCGCCATTTACGGTTATGGGAACCCATAACATCTCGGATAAGGACCTGGAAGAATACACCTTGAAATACGAACAATTAATATGTGAATTACGGCAAAGCTTGCCTTTTGACAAGATCAGAAACTGTGAATTCTTAAATGACACTCCCCAACTAAAAAAGGTAACATCCAAATGAGCGGTAGTATACTTTTTGCAGCAATTGTATTTCTGACCGGCGCAATTATTTGTGTCCCCATAGCCAAAAAGTTCGGATTAAGTTCTGTCCTTGGCTACCTGTTGGCAGGAATACTAATAGGGCCTTATCTTTTAGGCTTTGTTGGTGATGAAGGTCAGGACATACTTCACTTTGCCGAATTTGGTGTGGTCATGATGCTTTTTCTAATAGGCCTTGAGATAGAACCAAAGAGCTTTTGGCAAATGAGGAAAACCATAATTGGTATGGGTGGGGCCCAGGTTTTGGGTACCATGATTGTTTCCTTCCTGTTATTTACCACGATCGGCTTTGATTGGAAAGTTTCGTTGATCATATCCATGGCAGTTTCCCTCTCCTCCACTGCTATAACCTTACAGACCATTAAAGAAAATGGATTGATGAATACCACCTACGGGGCTTCATCGTTTTCCATACTTCTTTTTCAGGATATAATAGTTATTTTAATGTTGGCGGTTATCCCCTTGCTTACGGATTCGGAAAAAGCTGCCATTGCCGACGACCATTCGGATCATATCTATTTACTTGAAAATTTACCCCTGGGGTTACAGGCCTTGGCTATTTTTCTATCGGTAGTGACAGTGGTTCTTGCCGGTAGATATTTCTTTGTTCCCATGTTGCGGCTGGTGGCCAAAACAAGACTTAGGGAGCTCCTATCTGCCTCAGCATTGCTAATCGTTATTGCCCTGGCCTATCTCATGGAATTGGTTGGACTAAGTCCGGCATTGGGAGCTTTTCTTGGAGGGGTGGTATTGGCTACCAGTGAATTTAAACATGAGCTGGAAAGTAATTTGGAACCCTTTAAAGGCCTATTGTTGGGCTTGTTCTTTATGGCGGTCGGTGCCTCCATTAATTTTATTGTTATTGGGGACAACCCCTTAATGATTAGTGGGCTGGTAGTCGCCGTAATTGTTTTAAAGGCCCTAATACTATTCTTGGTCGCTGCCATTTTTAAGCTCAAGGCCGATCAAAGACTGCTCCTCACTATAGGACTGGCCCAAATCGGGGAGTTTGCTTTTGTACTACTTTCTTTTGCCTATCAATTAAATATTCTGGATAGGGTAGAGTTGGATATGATGTTGGTTGTAACGGCACTTACCATGACCCTTACGCCCATACTTGGAATAATAAATGAACGATTGATCCTACCGAGGGTTGGAACCAAAAAAGCAGAAACAAGACAGGTAGATCATATAGCCAAGACCCACAAAGTTATTTTGGTAGGTTTTGGCCATTTTGGAAGTACCGTAGGAAGGTTCCTCAGATCATATGGCATTGAAGCCACCATCTTGGATAACGATTCCAACCGGGTAGATCTTCTTAGAAAAATGGGTTTTGAAGTATATTATGGGGATGCCACGCGCATGGATCTTTTGGAATCGGCCGGTATAGCAGAGGCCAAGATTCTAATATCCGCTATAGACAATAGCGATAACGTAATTCATCTTGCCAAAATGGTCAAAGAGAAATATCCAAACGTTAAACTAATGTTACGTGCAAAAAATAGATATGATGCGTATGATTTATTAAATATGGGTGTTGAAGATGTGTACAGGGAATCTTTGGAAACCTCCGTTAAGATGGCTGGTGATGCTTTGAACCATTTGGGATTTAGAAAATACACCATTTACAGACAGGCCCAAAAATTTATTCAATATGATGAGGAAGGCCTGAGACGAATGGCCGATAAACCTAAAACCAAGGAGGAATATATATTTAAGGCCAAAGAAGAGATCAAACAGCAGGAAAAACAATTGGAAGAAGATCTTAAAAGAGGAATTATTGAATTTGACAATCATTGGGATAGTGAACAGATGAGAGCAGCCCATAATGTGGTCAAGGACAAATAATACAGCTTAAGGGCATTTCCAAAGCGAAAAATTATACACCATTCCAATGGGTTCTGATAAATATCAACTGGTATTTTCAATATAAAAACCATCAATAATAATGGTATTACTGATGGTTTAAAGACTATACTTCCAAGGCTCCTTTTTACAATAGTAAGTTACAACTCAAGGGAAACCGTACAATTGAATATCGCATTGATAATTATTGGTTCAATCCATTTTCTCATTTACAAATCAAAGGTGAACCTTAAGAAATATCTCATGTGTACCGTTAGCGTCGTTCATGATTGCAGAATCCAAAGACGATTCATAGGCATATCCTACCCTTAAATTATGGGAGATATTAAAAAGTGCGAAACCTCCAAAACTTTCATCGATCCTATAAGCGGTACCAAACTCGAAGATACTGTTATAATTCAAAGCCAAGGTAAGATCCACGGATAAGGGAGAACTTTCCACATGTCTTATCATTGATGAAGGTTTTAATACAAGCCTTTCATTAATTTCAAAATCGTAGGAACCCATAAAATACATATGGAGTTTGTTCTTGCCCACACTGGCCGTTCCGCCCTGTTGCTCCAGTCGGTCCGCTTTCAACAATTTGGGCATGGAGAAGGACAGGGAAAGTTTCTTGCCCTGAAAATAGACCCCGGCCCCTATATTGGGGTTTACACCTCCATTTAAATCCATCAATGAAGGATCGGAACCTATGCCAAAGGTGGTTAGACCATCGGTATTCGCATTATAGGAATTGCCGGATGCCTTTAATCCAAAATAAATATTGGCATTTTCTGACCATTTTACCAGGTATGAAAAATCTATGGCCACCGAAGTCTGGGTCTCGATAAAGGTCTTATCGTTAATAATACTTGCACCCAGACCAACCTTACTTCCTATATTGGTACTTGCCAAAAAACTTTGGGTTTCCGGGGCACCTGCCACCCCGGACCATTGACTCCTTATGCTAGCAGCAAATTCTGTACTATTACTAGCTCCCGCATAGGCTGGATTCACTAAATTCATCGAATACCTATAGAAAGAATAATTTGGGTCCTGTTGTGCCATAATGTTTCCCGAAAGGAAAAACATAAATAAATAGATATATAGCTTATTGATTTTCATGCTTTTTAAATGTTTTGGGGGTTTGGTTAATAATTTAGAAATAGCCAGCCGTTGACAGGTGCCTTACCATTATGTAGGTCAATAACAAAGTAGTAGGAACCTGGAGGAAGTTTCTCAGAATTGGATCTGCGTCTGCCATCCCAATTATTGTTGTAATTGGTGGTCTTGAACACCTCATTCCCGTAACGGTTAAAGACGGTAACCACAGCTGATGGAAATTTTTCTATTCCCTGTATTATCCAAGTATCATTTATATTATCACCATTAGGGGTGAAGGCCTGTGCATAAACAATGGTTCCTTCTTCCTCTATATCCGGATCGTTGTCCTCAATTTCAAAATCACCATCAACGCAATCTGGAATTGAATCGTTATCTGCATCCGCTGAGATGGAAGATGCGTCCAAGGGGTCCGACCCACAGTCTGTTTCGTCTTCGTCACTTTGGCCATCACCATCATCATCCAAATCGGCATTATCTCCAGTACCATCATTATCTGTATCTGTATCTTCTGTAGGATCCAATGGGAAGGCATCTTCTGTATCCAATGTGCCATCATTGTCATCATCCGTATCCGCATTGTCGCCAGTACCATCATTATCTGTATCTGTATCCTCTGTAGGATCCAATGGAAAGGCATCCTCTGCATCAGGTGTACCATCATTGTCATCATCGGTATCGGCATTGTCGCCAGTACCATCATTATCAGTATCTGTATCTTCTGTAGGATCCAATGGGAAGGCATCCTCTGCATCTGGGGTGCCATCATTGTCATCATCGGTATCGGCATTGTCGCCAGTACCATCATTATCGGAATCTGTATCCTCTGTGGGATCAAATGGGAAGGCATCTTCTGTATCGGGTGTGCCATCGTTGTCGTCATCGGTATCACAAACATCTCCTTCACCATCAACATCATTATCTGCTTGATCGGCATTGGCAATTAACGGGCAATTATCTATATCATCGTTAATTCCATCATTGTCAATATCCGGGTTAATTACCGTAACAGTTGCCGTAGCGGTATTAACATTTCCGTTTAAATCGGTCACCGTAAGCGTTACCGTATTATCTCCTGTATCCACTACAGTAAAATCTTCTTTGTCTAAAACAAAGGAATCAATGCCGCAATTATCCGTTGAGTTATTATTGATCTCCGAAGGGGTAATGGATGCCTCCCCATTATTATCCAAAGTGATCGTAACATTTTGTGTTATTACTATAGGATCAACAGTATCTTCAACAGTAATAATTTGTGATTTAATTGTTTCCATCCCTTCGGCATCTTCCGCCCTCCAAACAATAGTATTTTCTCCTGGTTCCAAGGTGATGCCAAATACTGAATTACTACCGTTTTGATATTCCTGTATGTACTCATGGGCACCTATACTTATTTGAATATCATCCCATGAAACGGAATAATCGCCAGAGAAAACAACCCTATTGGATCCTGATGTATAATTCGTATTGTAAGAAAACGAATGCGAATCTCCCGTGACCAAATTGGTCATGGTTACAGACATGGAAGCACCGTCATCAATAATTTCAAATCTTACAGGATTAGTATAAAAAGCATTACCTGGCCGCGGTTGTAAATCATATCCTGTTGCGGTACTTGTTTGTCCATCATTAAAATTATGTATACGGAGATTTAACCCTTGGGGTTCAGAATTAAACTGACCTGATGGCTGTTCCCCGGTACTTCTGGTTCCAACGAATGCTATGCCTTCTCCACCGGTATAACTTAGCGTAGCAGAAACATAGAGTGGATTTGCCAATGTAGGGACAAATTCTGCGGCTGTTCTAAGCGTACCACGACTACTGGTATCACTTTTGTAGGCCCCATTGACCACAGAACCGGTATTGGTCCCAAGCTCAAAATTGTTGGAATTCCAACTATTTGAGTTAAAATCTTCCAAAATTAGATTGGGATTCGGAGTCAACTTCTGAAGTGAATAGGTCAAAGATGCTAAGCTACCACTATCATCCGTAGCGGTGCTGGGGTCAAACTCCGTTCCTTGTACGGTATAAAAACAATTATCGCTATCGGTAGCTTTGGTAAAGTCTCCAGTGAGTTCAAGTGTCGGAGCAACATTGTCCGAGATTATAATCCTAACCAGATCACTTGATGGTGAACAAGTGCCATTGGATACTTCCCATTCGTACTCATATGTTCCTTGCGTAAGGTTTGAAAGGTCCAACACATTATCTGATATGGATTCTGTTGGAGTATTTGGTCCAGACAACCTAGACCATACACCTGTTCCAATATTTGGCATATTTCCTATTAATGAAGCTGTTGTAGTACCGGTAAAAAGATGTAAATCGTCTCCAGCATTGGCAATTGTCGGATTATCCCAGATTTTTATTTTATCGGTATAAATATCTGACGAGGCATCTTGCCGCACTACGGTTAAGGTTATATCATATTCCCCTGCAACTGTGTATACCTTATTTGGTGTAGGATCAGATGATGAAGTGGTATCTCCAAAATCCCAATCATAGCTAACAATAGGAGAACCTCCATCATTTAAAAATGAAAAAGAAAAACTATTTGTGCTTAAACAAGTGCTACCTGTTATTTGGATTGAACCGGTTAACCATGTCATAATATTAGCGAAAAGTTGGTAGCCCGCAGTGGTATTGTTGGCATTAGCAGCCAATGGCGATACTGCAAAATCAATAACTCTTCCTGTTCCATTTACCCCAACATTTTCCCTGGCTTGCAGTGCTGGTCTTCCATCTGAGAATTTTGCTATGGAATATGCTTCCGCAGCCAATGTGTTTGACGTAGAAGACCAAAGACTACCAATATTCCATGTAGAGGTATTTATATTGAATGGATAATTTAAGGCAGAATGTGTTGGTATATCAATAGTTCCAAAATTAGTTGGTCCCATGGACTGTCCTGCTGGTTCTAACGCATGGTAATTCCATGAACCTCCAATTTGAATTGAGGCATTTGCAAAAAGAAAAATACCTACCCCTCCACCATTATCCACATAAGTTTTTAGAGCTGTACCCATACCATAGGATGAATTATATCCACCATCGGTGACAACCAAAATTGCATCATATTCGTTTAGAAAATTCATATCATATTTATTGATAGCATCCCAAACAACAGCATCTACATTGTCAAAAGCTCCAGTTGCTTCAAGATTTACGGCCATTCCTTCTGCTTTGGAAAGTTGGTTGGTCGACCCACCCATCATGACCAGAATATCTTGTGATTGTAACTGATGAATCGTTAGTAATAGTAAGAGGGGGAAAATAAGTTTGTGCATGGTTTTAAAATTATTAGCTGAAATTAAATTTTTGATGATTGAATTATTGCAAGAATATTTTATTAGTTAATACAGCGGCAAATATTGATTATTTTGTAATACTTTTCTTATTTATGTTGAGAAACTCTTACTTTATGTGTGTCAGAATACCGATAAAAGGGGTTTAAAATCCGACAAACGGTATTATTACAACTTAAATTAAGGTCCTTCACTAGATTCCTAGTGTAATTTTATCCAATGGAGCGATGAAGTTCAAAAGCGGCAATTCTCAAAATAATTGTAATAAAATAATCCAAATTTTATTTTCCCTGATCCAGATGAATAGGTTAGTGCAGAAGTTATAAATCAGCAGTAAAATTGGGCAATGTAATATTAACATATAGACAAGAGGCAGACAGTACAGGATGCCCAAATCCCTCTCCAAGCTTATTATTGTAGTATTGAATGGCCAATTGTAACATTAATAAAAAGGCATGGTCTAGTGGTTTTGCCATCTTATTGCAAATTATCAAACAATTAACACAAAAATTGTAATCTTTCGTATGAATAACCTAAAATACTTTGTTAATTCTCTAATTTCGCCAATTTTCAATATTCATAACCAATAAGTTAATTTACATCATAAATAACCAAACCATTAACCAAAATGAAAATAGGTATTTTAAAAGAAACCTTGGATGGAGAAAGACGCGTTGCCATTACACCTAACATTGCAAAACAATTAATTGCATCAGGATTTGAACTCCTTGCGGAGGAAGGTGCAGGAGAGTACTCTTCCTTTAAAGATTCTGATTATAAAAATGTTGGGGTGGCTGTTGAAAAAAGAGCAGTCATTTTCCATGAAGCCGAGGTACTCCTAAAAATCAATCCCTTTGATGAAGAAGATTTAAAATTGGTCGATAAAGGGCAGATTTTGATCAGTAAATTGTACCACAAATCCAATCCAGATCTAATCAAGGCCATTGCCAATAAGGGCGTTAGCGCATTTTCCATGGATGCCATCCCAAGAATTTCCCGAGCCCAGGATATGGATGTATTAAGTTCCCAAAACAATCTGGCGGGCTATAAAGCGGTGATCTTGGGAGCCTTTGAAATGACCAAAATCTTTCCTTTGATGATGACCTCGGCAGGAACCATTGCTCCCGCCAGGGTATTGATCTATGGTATTGGGGTTGCAGGCCTACAAGCCATAGCGACTGCCAAAAGATTGGGAGCTATAGTAGAAGCCACGGATATAAGATCTGAAACCAAGGAGCAAGCGGAATCCTTGGGGGCCAAATTTATCTCGGTAGAAAATGAGGGAGAGGAAACAGAAGGGGGCTACGCCAAGGAAGCCTCGGCAGATTACCAAAAAAGACAAAAAGAGGCGGTAAACAAATCATTGTTCAAGGCTGACTTGGTTATTACAACTGCCAATATCCCCGGTAGAAAAGCACCAATTTTAATTACGGAAGAACAGGTAATGCACATGAAAAATGGTGCAGTAATCATAGATTTGGCCGCTGCCCAAGGAGGAAATTGTGAAGTAAGCGAGATAAATAAGACCATAGTAAAAAATGGAGTTAAGGTCATTGGCACCAGTATTGACCCAAGAAGCGTTTCAACAAATGCTAGTGATCTATATGCGAAAAACATCTACAACTATATTATACACTTAACCGACGGGACCAATTTTAAATGGGATCTGGGGGAAGAAATTACGGATGAGACCTTGATCGTCCAAAATGGAACTATTAGAAAAAATTAAATAATTAAACAATGAACGAGTTTTGGGAATTTATAGAGAATAACCTACAGATTACATATATCCTTATCCTTGCCATATTTGTTGGGATAGAGGTAATAAAGAGCATTCCTGCTGTTTTGCATACACCTTTAATGTCGGGCGCAAATGCCTTGAGCGGCGTTGTAATTGTCGGCGCAATTTTAGTGATGTTGCATGCAGACCCAACCGATTATGTAGCCCTTTCATTGGGATTCATTGCTGTTGTCCTGGGTGTCTTAAATGTGGTAGGTGGCTTTGCGGTTACCGATAGAATGTTACAAATGTTTAAAAGAAAAAAATAATGGGAGTTTTATTGAATATTATATATCTGATTGCAACCGTAACATTTATAGTTGGCCTAAAAATGTTGGGCCACCCGGAAACGGCAAAAAAAGGCAATCTAATAGCGGCGGCCGGTATGGGATTGGCCATTTTGGGAACTGTTCTTGTTCATGAATTGGAGGTCTCCCCCCTTATATATATCCTAGTGGGAATAGCAATTCTTATAGGGTCTATCATAGGCTGGTTGATCGCCATAAAGGTAGAAATGACGAAGATGCCGGAATTGGTCTCTTTATTCAATGGTTTTGGGGGTGCAAGCGCAGCACTTATTGGCCTAGTGGAATACGGTAAAAATGTAACCAATGCTACCCAGTCCATGACTATAGTTTCAGGTATAATAATCGGGACCATTACTTTTTCCGGTAGTTTAATTGCCTGGGGCAAATTGAACGGCTCCTTAAAAAGCGTGGTAAGAATACCCTATTACAACATTGTAAACAACATTACTATTATTGGAATTATCATTTTTGCGGCATTTATGGTCGCTTCCAGCGTAGATAGTCAACTGCTTTTGTATACACTATTGGCTGCCGGCCTTATCTATGGAATTCTATTTGTGCTTCCTATTGGAGGCGCTGATATGCCCGTGGTAATCTCTTTATTGAATTCCCTGACAGGTATTGCTGCAGCCATAACAGGTATTTTATATAATAATATGGTAATGCTCGTAGGGGGTATATTAGTGGGTTCTGCCGGTATTATCCTAACTGTGGCAATGTGCAAGGCCATGAATAGGACCTTGGGATCCGTAATTTTTGGTGCTTTTGGGGGAGCAGCTGCAACAGCAGGTGAGAATAAGGCCTTAGGGTCCATAAAAAGCACCACGGCCAGCGATGCTGCCATTATGATGAATTACGCAAACAATGTGGTCATAGTTCCGGGCTATGGCTTGGCAGTTGCACAGGCTCAACATGTAATTCACGAGTTGGAAGGAATATTGATAAAAAGAGGGGTAAATGTAAAATATGCAATCCATCCTGTAGCCGGCCGCATGCCGGGACATATGAATGTGTTATTGGCCGAATCCAATGTAGAATACAATATGTTGGTTGAAATGGAAGATATTAACCCCCAATTTAGCAATACCGATATAGTATTGGTTGTTGGGGCGAATGATGTTGTTAACCCGGCAGCACACAACAATCCGGCAAGTCCTATTTACGGTATGCCAATTTTGGATGTGGAAAATGCCAAACATATCATCGTAAACAAACGGAGTATGAACGCTGGTTATGCAGGGATAGAGAACGAATTGTTCTATAATACCAAAACCTCCATGCTTTTCGGTGACGCCAAGGCGGCTTTGACAGATTTGGTGGCGGAAATGAAAAATATCTAAATCCTATGAAGTATTTCAGGTTATTCTTAAGTGGAGGTATAATTGGTGGGTTTAGGGCCCTGTAGCATCTAAAGATTCATAAACAAGAGGGCGAGATTTAGTGGTCGCCCCCTTGTTCTTAATGGATTCAATATCCATGAAACTACTTAATAGAAGTGCTGATACCGCAATCAATGAGGTAAAATGAAACCATTTGTTTTAATGGTCAATCTATTTTTATCATATTAGGAGAACCTATAGTTGGAAAAATACAAATCACTCAAAAGAAATATGTCGGCTCATGTTTTCTTCCACGGACATAAAAGACTCTACCCCTTTTATCCCGTCTATGGTTAAAATAGTATCTTGGTATACATCACGGTAATGCATACTATCCCTGGCGTGCATTTTAAGAAAAATATCGTACTTGCCAGTACTGTGGTGAATTTTGACCACTTCCGGCACCTTTTGCAGGGCCTCGATAACTTGTTTGTACATAAAACTTTCACGTAGATAAACTCCTAGAAAAATGGTCATTTTCCATCCAATCTTGCTGTAGTCCAGATTTAGGGTTGCCCCCTTTATCAGCCCCAAATTTATCATTTTCTTTGTCCGGGCATGTACAGTGCCTGGGGAAATACCCGCCTTTTTAGCTACTTCGGTATAGGGCATCTGTGCATTGTCTGCCAGCAAACTTAAAATTTTGAAATCCATTTCATCTATTCTATCTTTCATATTGTTCAATTTGAGATTATCTAGACCATTAAATATCTGTTATTCGTATAACATCAGCTGCGAAATGCTGTGTTTTATTCTGATAATTATAAGTTTCAGTAAATTTAATTCATCATTTAACGAAAAACACTAATAATATGATAATAAAAGGATGTAAAAATAATTTTATGTCATTTTTCAGAAGTAGGATTTTTCATATTATTAAAAATCATTTTTTCATTTTTTTGTTCCTTACATTGGCCTCTAAACCTTGAATTTTAAATTCTAACATATCATTATAAAAATTGATAAAATCTATATATATGATATATAATAATGGATTAAACTATCAATTATTTAGTTTTGTATAGAAACAGTCTCCTTTATTGAAATCTTGGGTTCAACTCCCGTGATCTCTATCAACTAAATACATCGACCTTTAAATATTCAATATTTGGAACCATTGCCTAATGGCAACAGGAACTAGGCTCCTTTTCCAATTGTAAGAATTAGGTCTGCTGCTATTATAGGCTATAATTAAGGATTCTCTTTTATAGCTTTCCTTTATCCCGATAATTGACAAGAACAAAAACATCCTAATCCATTTAGTTTTTAGAACTTTTACCCATGCCCTAATCAGTTGTTCAAAAGAAAAAATCGACTCCTATATATATAGGTATACATTTTTCCAATATTGATTTAGTTTTAATACTATATTATCCATGTTTATAATAAAGGTTAACCCTTAACCCCAATTCCATTAATCATTCCGTTTTTAGTTTGAATTCCCTATTTGCTATTACGGACCAATGTCTATACCCTTTACAACAATTAAGATAATGTAGCACTATGCGTTTAACTGGTTTCCTTTAATAGTCCGGGCACTGAAAGTTGCTCCTATTGTATTAGCTATAATATACTGGAACAACTTGAACCCCTATTATTGGACCAGACTAGTAATATCTCCAAGGAATTGGGGGTAATAATAAACCCTGTGGATGAAAACTAAGACCTACCCCTGTACAAAACTTGCAAAAACGCCCATCCAAGGTCAAATCATATCGTTTTAACACTTTTTAGATCATAATAAACATATGTGTCAGTTTTTTGCAAAAATAACGATGAAAAATATTCAATAAAATCGTTTTAACAGCCCATTCTGATAAATTTAATTTACCATTTTGCAAAAAACACCAATAATATGATAAGAAATGTGAGTAAATACTGATTTTAATGTATTCTAGATAAGAGGCTTTTTATCATAATCATAAAAATGAATTATTTGCAAAATTGATCATTATGACAGCATTTGTTCTTTAAAATTCAAATATCTGACATTTCGGTAGAAAAGTAAATTTATAATAGCGATATGATTAGTTTTATCTCTATATCTACCTATAATACAGGCTTTTACAAAACTGTCAAAATTTTATTTATGCCAATGTATCGTTAAATTTGTAAAGTCATTTAACAACAAAAGTAGAGTTGTTTTTTGATAGTTAAGTATCCGGAACTTTCCTTTTACCAGGTGTACAGTTGAATTTCCATGGCCATGGAAACGATTGAAATTGGTATGCCTACAACATTGTTTACTAACTACCTTAAACTATTGTATATGAAGAAAGCTCTAATACTATCACTCGCACTATTCAGTATGCTAGCGATGAACGCCCAACAAATTACTGTATCTGGAAAAGTTACAGATGAAGTCGGTACCCCCCTACCAGGCGTGAATGTAGTAATCAAGGGTACCACTAAAGGAAGTATCTCGGATTTTGACGGAAATTTTTCCATTGACGCCGAATCCGACGCAGTTTTATTATTATCATCATTAACGTGAGTTCGATATAAGGACTAGCCAATTCTTTGAAGGTTG
>TARA_R110002020_G_scaffold85914_5_pt1 | contig 95761 bp, 79 predicted proteins | sample TARA_R110002020 | Tara Oceans TARA_R110002020 (sample SAMEA4396489) | marine metagenome | biome: Westerlies Biome; feature: [MES] marine water layer (ENVO:01000295) within the mesopelagic zone...; material: water (ENVO:00002006), including particulate matter (ENVO:01000060) such...
ATTTACACCATTTTACCAATGAATCTGTCATTGTAAAACCTGCCTCCAGCCATGTATTATCTCCTTTTACAGACTCTTTTTCTACTGGCAGCGTGTACAAATTATAATGCATGGGAAGCCGTACAGAATTAAAACCCCAGCTTTTCAGTGAATCAACATCTGCCTTCTGAACAGTGTTTTTTAACCAGGCCGTGTAAAATTCCTCTGTTTTTTCTTTGCCTAAAAGCTCTTCAATATGCTCTTTAATAACATATTGCTGCCCCGAAAATGGTACTTTAAGCATATAACCTTCCTGCAGCATATAACCGCCAAGACCAATACCGCGTAGGAGTATGTTTTCATTATTCTCATTTATAATTTTTACTCCGTCAGTTTTTAAAAAACTTTGTGCAACGCAGGTAATTGATAAAAGATATAATAACGGAGCTAAAAATTTAAGTTTCATGATAGATTATTAATGTTGAGTTTTACTCCCAGATGTATGTGCCCACAGCACCAGCATCCAGAGAAGTTACCACCCATTTATTATTATACTTAATATTAAATTGGGTATTTGTGCTGCCATCATTTTCAACTAGCAAAACTTTTTTTCCATCAGGTGTTAAAAAAGCAACGTTTTGAAGATCTCCTTTTATCTCACTACTTATACGCAGGGAACCTTGAGGAACAAATTTTGAAGCATGAGCTATTATATAATAACCTACATTATGAGTGACAGTACTACCAGAATTAACAGTAATTGCTCCTTTACAAACTGTGCAGCCACCGTCTGTATGCGGCCCAAAAGATTCATCATTTGCAAGATTCCATTCTAAAGCATTTTTACTCCAGTTGCGCATAGAGCCAATAACCACATTCTTTAAGTGCCATTTTAAAGTTCCGGCAAAATCATCATTAGATGAGTTATATTGCTCTGTGAAATACACATTTTTATCTGGAAATGCATTATGTACTGTGTTCAATGCCTGAATATCTCCGGCATATAAATGAAAAGCAGAACCATCTACAAAAGCATTTGCAGCAGCATCACTTAACACTTCAATAGGATATTGCGGGTTATCACAGTTGTGATCATAAGTAATAATTTTAGTATCAAGATTTGCCGCCTGTAAAGCAGGACCAAGATTATTTTTAATGAAATCTGTTTGCTGTGTAGCTGTCATTACCATGCTGGGATTGTTACCACCATGAAGCGGTTCATTTTGGGGTGTTAAGGCATCTATACTAATTCCTTCAGCTTGCATTTTCTCAAGATATTTTACCCAATAATTTGCATAAACTTCATAATATTGAGGTTGTAAACTGCCACCAACAAAACTGTTATTATCCTTCATCCAGACTGGGGCAGTCCACGGGGTAGCCATTATTTTAATTTGCGGATTGATCGCAATAATTTCTTTTAAAAGCGAAATAACTGCGCTATCCTGATCAAAACTAAATTGAGAAAGATCAAGATCTGTTTCGCCCTCAGGCAAATCATCGTAAGTAAAAGAAGTCTCATTTAAATCTGAAGCTCCCACACTTATTCTAAGATAACTTATACTAATAGATGTAGCAGAATCACCAAATAATTCATCAAGAAGTTCTGCCTTTTTTGAAGTTTCAAGTTCATTAATCACCTGAGCGCTCCCGCCAGTTAAGGTAAAACCAAAGCCATCAATAGTCTGAAAAGTCTGGTTGTCATCAACCTCGATATTGACAAATGCATTAGGTGTAGTATCAAATCCTAAGACTGTAGCTTGTTTTTGCAGCTCTGCACTACGATCTGCTTTTGTAAGCCAAAAATCCATATCATTTGTTGTAGATGTGGGTGGTGTAGGGGTTTCCGGAGTTTCTGGAATAGTAGCACTTTCTTCTTCTGATGAAGATGAAGAACAGCTAGTTTGAAAAAGCGTGGTACTTCCCAACAGGAAGATGAAAAAATATTTTTTCATAGATATATTCATTTACCTATCTTTTTTGGTATTTATTCATTTCATTGAAAACATAATTGAAAATCTCAAAAACAGAGTACAGCTACTCATGCAGTATAAAAAATGAGCCTGTATCTTCTATATAACACAGGCTCATATTCTTAATCTAATTACTTCCTCTCATTTCTACATTAGTAATAGATATTCCAGTAGAACCAAGGCTTTCTCCTCCAGACTTCATTAAAAGGTATATGGTTCCAGACTGATCAAAGGTTATCTTATTACCTGAGCCTACACAGCCCACTATAGATAATTTTCCTTCAAAGGCACCATTTGCACAGCCATCCCATGTACTGAGTCCCATTCTTCTACCGTCAGCAGAATAATCTTGATTTTGAACTGGTGGTGTTGTTGATGCATATACTTCAAACCACGTATTTAGCGCACCACTGCCCCAAACTTTCATATCGATAGTATATTCCTTATTTGCCTGAACTTCAATCGCTTGATATATTGCCTGTTGATTATAACCGCCACCGGTAACTGTAGCGCTGCCGTCATTAAATGTCCAGATAGTTCCGGAGTCACTTATATTTAGGACGGTCCACTGGTTTCTATCTTCATCATTTTGAAATTTACCTCCTTTCACCAAATTTCCTGCAACGGGATCTGACTGAGCAACTACAACTTCCTGAGAAACAGTATTAGTTTCTCCTCCTCTTCCTATAGCGGTATGATAAATGGTATAAGTGCCTGCATCAGGTAAAAACAATTCCTCTGTCGCATCTCCTGTGTAAAAACCATCACCGGTATTCCACATTGAGCTAATAACATTTTCTGTGGCAGCCTGAAGCGTAAAATTGTTGGGCTGTCCTTCTACGGGAGTAACGGTAAATGTTGCATCAACTTCAGGATCTGCAAGACCATTACCAGAGCCAATCTCATCTGGCTGGCAACTAGTTATTGAACCTGCTGCCACCAGTACCATAATAAAATAAAAATATTTTATGTTGATTATTTTAATCATGTTGTTATGGTTTTTAGATTAATAATTAGGATTTTGAACGATAAGGGTGTTTTCTAACTCATTAAGAGGTATTGGCAGCACTTCGTTTTTACCCGCTGTAAAACCTTGACCTGAAAGGGCGTTTGCTGCTCTTCCGGTTCTTACAAGATCAAACCATCTGTGACCTTCTCCTGCAAGTTCTTTTCTGCGCTCGAGCATTATTGCATCCATCGTAACAGGAACCGGAGACAAGCCTACTCTTGCTCGTACTGCATCTAATAAAGCTTGCGCTCGAGCGCCATTTGCGCCCAAAGCTTCTGCCTCCATTAAATAAGAATCAGACAGGCGCATGATATATACATTTTGTCTGTAATTAAGTTCAGGAACTCCCCCTCCGTCTGAAACATCAGATTTTAACGGCATGAATTTTTTAAGAAAATAACCTGTATCCTGGTTTGCTGGTGTATAATTCACTTCACCCGCTGTTTGTAAAGCCTTGAGATCTGCTATAGTAACATCGAAACGAGGATCACCTTTCAAAACATCATACAATTGCTGAGTTACTGTATTAAAACTCCAGCCACCTGCATAATTAGGTGCTGTAGAATTAGCTGTAAGAGAAAAACCTCGGGGTCCTACCATTTGATTAACCGTATTCCCTTCATTCTGACCACCGCCCCAGTTGCCGTAATCTACATTAGCATCGCTGGTACTTGCTACCTCGATTATCCCTTCTGAATTAAAACCTACTGAACTTCCAAATAAGTCGGCATAATTGCTCACTAATTTATAGCCATATTTACTAGTTCCTCCAGGGGTGCCATTAACCTCAGCTAATTGCGCTGCAGCCGCATCATTCTTGCCTTCATATAAATAAACTTTACCCAAAAGTGCCTGTACACTGCCTTTTGTAAAACGCCCTCCATCTGTATCAAGATTTTCAATCATATTTGGTAAAGCTGGCATTGCTTCCTGTAAGTCAATTTCTATTTGTGCATATACAGCTTCTGGAGTGGCTTGTTCTACATTATAAATTTCACTGGTTAATACCGGTTCTGTAAATAATGGAACATTACCAAAAAGTCTAACTAATTCAAAGTAATAATAACCTCTTAAAGCTTTTGCCTCTGCTGTAAATCTTGTTTTTAGATTTTCATCCATTGGCACATCCGGAAGTTTTTGAAGCAGAATATTTGCCCTGAAAACCCCTTGAAAATAATCATTCCAAAAACTTGGTGGGATGGTTGAAGGATCTATGGTATAATTATTAAAAGATTGTATCCCCGCTCCATCAGAAGGGCTACCACCCCCAGCATTAAAATCATCAGACCCCGCATTCATCATCGTGATCATATTTTCGAAAGTCTTAGCTTGTTTGCCCATTATATCATAAGTAGCTACAAGACCAGAATAAGCCTGATCTGCATCTTCATAATAGTTGTCTTCCAGAAATGTACCTTGTGGTTTTAATTCTATATATTCTCTAGAGCAGGACAGCGAAAGACCGCTTATAACCAAACCTATTAAAGGATATGCTATTGATTTAAGTTTCATAACTCTTTTTTTAAAATTGTAAATTAACTCCTAGTAAACCAGTGATTGCCTGGGGATAATATCCTCGGTCTATTCCAAAAACGCCCCCACCTATTTCCGGATCAAAACCGGTGTATTTAGTGAAAGTCACTAAATTTTCGCCGGTAACATAAATTCTCAATCTTGATAAGCCTACACGTTGTATGGCGTCTGCCGGTAAAGTATATCCCAGCTGAACTGTTTTAAGTCTTAAATAATCACCTTTTTCCAGGAAAAAATCAGATGGATTAGAGAAGTTATTATTATTGTCGCTATTAGATAGCCTTGGGTACGAATTTGAGGTGCCCTCGCCGGTCCATCTTCCTAATGCCGCAGTTTGATAATTTGCATTTGTGATGTCAAGTCTTCTTAAGCCCTGAAATATTTTATTTCCTGCAGCTCCCTGAGAGAAGATTAAAAGATCAAAGTTTTTATAATCCAGATTTATGGTGAATCCAAATGTATATTTAGGAATAGAACTTCCCAAAAATTTACGATCTGCCTCTGTAATTACACCATCGTCATCACTGTCTACCCATCTAAAGTCACCGGGAACAGCATTGGGCTGAATGACCTGCCCTTGAGAGTTTACATAGTTATTAATATCTGCCTGATTCTGGAAAATACCTTTAGTTTTAAATCCGTAAAACGTATTGAAAGACTGGCCCACCGCAGTACGTGTTATAGGATAATTACCAGATTGTATTGTAGCACCTCCTGAAAGAAAATCTATACCTTCACCCAAGTAGGTCACCTCATTTTCCAAATAAGAGAAGTTTGCATTAGCAGAAATATTAAAATTTCCTATTGATTTGTTGTATCCTAATTCTACATCAAAACCTTTGTTGACCATATCTGCCACATTTGCTGCCGGGTTTCCTGTTGCTCCTATATAACCTGGAAGCCTTAAATCTTGCAGTATCCCCACAGTTTTTTTCTTATACAAATCAACAGTTAGTGTAATATTATTTATTAAACGTGCATCAAAACCAATGTTTGATTGTCTTGTTTCCTCCCATTTGAGATCTGGGTTTGCCGGAGCATTGGGGCTGTTACCTATTACTACAGATGCAACATTGCCAAATGTGTAATTTCTACCTGAACCTATCGTAGATAAATATCTAAAGTCACCTATTGCATCACTTCCTACAATACCATAACCACCACGAATTTTAAGTTGGTTTAATATATCACTATCCTCAAAGAAGCCTTCTTTAGTAGGCACCCATCCTAAAGAAAATGATGGAAACCAACCGTATTTATTATTGCTACCAAAACGAGTAGAGCCGTCTCTTCTTATAATTCCTGTAAATAAGTACTTCTCTTTATAATCATAAGTAAGTCGAGAAAATAGTGAAGTTACTCGGTGCTCTGTACCTATATAAGCACTAGCTATAATCTGATCGTCTGGTACATCAAAAAATGCCGCATCATCACGATTTGTAACAGGAATATTATTGTAAGTGACTGTTTCACCTTTACTATCATTCTCTGTATACGTTCCCTGACCTAATAATAAACTGAAATTATGATCTCCTATTTCTTTAACGTATGAAAGAGTGTTCTCTATATTCCATCCAAATCCTCTGTTTGTACCTCTTGAGATGTTGTTCTGAGAGGTAACTGTTGAACTGTTTAAATAAGAAACCGGCGTGAAACTTTCATTACCATAATAAGCAAGTTTTCCACCTAGTGTACTCTTGAAGTTTAAGCCTGGAATTAATTCCAGATTAACATAGACATTCCCTACAAAATTATCTGCCCAGCTATAATTACCTAAACGAGTTTGAATATAAGCAAGAGGATTTGTCATTTCCTGAAGAACCAGATTTGAAATACCATAAGGATTACCATTTTCATCTCTCATTATACCCTGATTAGTTGAATAAGGTGATGCGTTTGCTACAGTTGCATCTGTAACCACTACAGGAGTGAGAGGATCTAAATTTATAGCAGAACTCAACGGGCCACCAAACTCACTGTTTGTATTACCCAAACCAGTGCTCTTTTCATTAGAATATCCTACTGTCTCCCCTAAAGTGATGAAATCATTTATCTTATGGGTAGAATTAAGTCTGATATTCTTTCTTGTATAATGAGAAATATCTTTGGTAACTATACCTTCTTGATCTAGATAACCAAATGAGAGGTAGAAAGTAGATACATCATTGCCCCCACTTAAACTCACTTCATGATTTGTGCGTTGTGCACTATTATTAAATATGACATCCTGCCAGTCTGTACCGGCTCCTATACCTGCAGCATCCGGAAACGGAAGCGTAAGATCTGATGGAGAACCAGTAAAATCGTTAGCATATTTTTCATTAAATAATGTGGCATATTCGGTGCCATTCAGCAAATCAAGTTTTCGAGCCGGGCCTGATAAACCTGTGTACCCTGTATAATTCACAGTTAACTTGCTTTTGCTACCTTTTTTTGTGGTTACTAAAATGACACCAGCAGCTGCACGAGCTCCATATATCGCTTGAGATGCAGCATCTTTTAAAACTTCAATAGACTCTATGTCAGATTGATTAAGATAACCTATACCTCCTGCATCTACTATCACTCCATCAACTACCCATAGTGGTTCATTATTGCCAAAACTTGTTACCCCCCTTACCCTTATGGTAGAGGATGAACCAGGCTGCCCAGAGTTTGCAGCAATAGTAAGACCTGATGTTCGTCCTTGCAATGACTGCTCCACACGCGTTACCGGGAGGTTTTCTAATTCAGTAGCTTTTACACTTGATATAGCTCCGGTTACGACACTTTTTTTCTGTGTACCATACCCTACCACTACAACCTCTTCTAAAGCAGCGGCATCTTCTTTAAGTGTAATTTGAAAATTGGTAGTAGTTCCTACAGGAATGGTCTGGCTTTCAAAACCAACAAAAGAGACTACTAAAACATCTTCCGGAGCTGCAGATAAATTAAAGTTTCCGTCAAAATCGGTTTGGGTTCCGGTTGAAGTTCCTTTAATTAAAACATTAGCACCTGGTAATGGCATATTTGAACCATCTAGTACTGTTCCTGTAATTTCTTTTGATTGTGCCCAGCTTAAGCTGACACTCAACAACAGCATTACTAAAAAGTAATTTTTAATTCTCATTAGATATTAAGATTTATTAGATTGTGGATATTTTCTTTAACACTACGACGTACAAACCATTATGACATTCGCAATTAAATGCCTTTCGAAAACGTTTTCATGTTAATTTACCTAGCGCCTAAATTAAAATATCATAATTCGACTTATCTCTAAATCGATACACTTGAGTTACGCCACAATGTTAAATATATACGTCATTAATACGTCAATTTTCATTTTAATTTGATTTACAGATGAATAAAAAATATTTTTATATTTAATTAATGATATTTTTGCTCGAACTTATCTTCTGAATTTTTAACACACATCTTTTTTTATATAAAATGCTAATAAAACTTATTTTAAAAATAATTTTTGGAATGACCTTTTGGTCTTTTTATATATGTTCTGCACAGGAAATACCCCGCAATACAAGTGGTATAATTCCTAAAATCACACATTATAGTCGAAATGATTTTCATGCGGATGGTCAGTTTTGGACAATGACCGAAGATAAAAATGGCATACTCTACTTTGGTAATAACGACGGGGTCCTCGTGTTTGATGGTGAAAGATGGCAGAAGGTAACTTTACCAAATCATTCTACAGTACGCAGTCTTATTACAACAACAGATAATGTTGTACATGCTGGAGGTTTCAATCAAATTGGAACTATTGATCGGGATTCTTTAGGTAATTACTTTTATAATTCTCAAAATGAACAGCTCAAATTAGACAATGAGAAAATTGAAAATCTATGGCAAGTTCATGACTTTCGAGGATATTTAATTTATAGATCCTTTACAGAGCTTATTGTTGTTACTGGTAGTACAGCTACCCACATTCAAGCTAACAATCGCTTTATTCAATCTGGAGTAGTGGGAGATCATTACTATGTTCAGGATATGAATTTTGGAATTATGGAATTTGATCCTCAATCCATGAGTCTTAAAAAATCTTTTCAATTTCCCGAAAATGAAGGCTCTGTAGTCGCTTTTTTACCAACCAACCAAGAAAATGAATTGCTCATTGTCACTAAATCTGGAGTGATCCTGAAAGCTGATAGAAATAAAGGAAAATTAACAGAATTGAAAAATCTATTTAATCCTGAAGAACAGGAACAAATAATTAGTGCAAAAATGTATAAGAATGATTATTTGCTTGGCACACTTAGCTCTAAATTAATGATACTACGGCAAAATGGTGAACTTATTAGAAAACCATCATCCTTTTTGAAGTTGTTTAACTCAACCATATTAGATGTTCAATCTTCTCAGGATGAAAATAGTCTCTGGGTTTTAATGAATAATGGTTTAGACTATGTTGAGTTTAATTCACCTGTATCCCATCTTTTTGATTCTTCATCCATATCAGATATTTATTTGGATAAAGACACGCTTTATCTTGCCACAAATACTGGAGTTTTCTATTCAAAATTTGACATTTCTAATTACGATATTAATACTTTAAATTTTGAAAAAGTACAGAATCTTGAAGGTCAGTCGTGGTCTATTACTAAACAAAAGGGCAAAATTCTAATTAGCCATGATAAAGGACTGTTTTACCTTGACAAAAACAAACCTGTAAGAATAGGTGGTGCAAATGGTATATGGAAAGTTATACCAGTGCAGGGCAAGTCTAACACATTTATAGCTGCCAGTTATTATGGCTTATACCCATTAACTTTCACTAACGGAAGCTGGATTTTAAATGAAAAGATAAAAGGGTTTAATGAATCTGGAAGAGATATTTTACAAGTTGACGCCAATAATACTTTTTGGGTTTGTCATGGTTATAAAGGAGTATACCGACTCAAATTAAACGATAATTTAAGTCGTGTTTTTGCATTAGAACATTTTACAGATAAAAATGGTCTGCAATCCCCCTTTAATGTAAATGTCACAAACTGGAATGATACTATAATTTTTACAACAAATACCGGAATCTATACATTTGATTCAACTTCTACGAAATTTATTCCATATAAACCATTAAATGATATTCTCGATCCAAAATTTAATACTCGTAAAATTATACAAAATGATTCACGAGTATGGTTTGTGGAAGATGATGAAGTTGGTTATTTTGATAATGACTCTGAAAACAAAGAACTTCATAAAAATTTATTTCTAAATCTCAAAGGAAGCTTAAACCGGGGTATGGAGAGTATTTGGCCACTCAGTAAGTCTCAAGTCCTTATAGGTTCTATAAATGGTTTATTTCTTTATGATACAAAAGAGAGCTCCCAAAATTTAAATCCTGCAACAATACTTACAAGTATTACTTATACAAAAAAGCAGAATCAAAAATCTAAGCCACTTCCGCTTCATCAAAAAGCAGATTTAAATGACCCGATAGATATATTACGTTTTGAGTTTGCCGCGCCTCAATTAACACCTTCATCAGAAAAAGAATTTCAATATAAACTAGAAGGGGTAGATAATGAATGGTCTAACTGGGATAGTAATGCTTTTAAAGAATACACACATCCACATCCCGGCACCTATACATTTAAAGTACGCGCACGCAATTTAATAGGTCAGGCCGCAGATGAAACTTCTTTTAATTTTACCATACCACCTCCATGGTATCAAACTAACGTAGCATTTGTTTTTTATCTTATACTTTTTACAGGCCTTACAGCACTCACTGTTTACTTAATTAGTCAAAAAATTGAGCGGGAGCGGCAAAAAGAAAAACAGGCTGCTAAAAAATCAAAGAAATTACTCCAACTGGAAATTGAGCAGTTAAAACTCGAGCAGGATAAAGCGCGCATAAAAAAACACAAGCAAGAGCTGGAAGAAGATAATCTTACTAAAAGCAAAGAACTTGCAAATTATACCATGCTCCTGGTAAAAAAGAAAGAAATTTTTACGGATACCTACAATGCCTTAAAAGATTTTAAAAACTCTTTAAAAACTCAAGCAGCTCGTAAACGCTTGCAGGAAGTGTTGTTTAACCTGAACCAGCACCGTATGGGGGAAGAATATCTAAATGTATTTGATATCCATTTTGAAAAAGTACATGAGAATTTTTTCCATCAATTAAAAGAAATTGACACAACAATAACAAAAAGGGAATTACGCCTATGTGCCTTTGTTAAAATGAATTTAACCAATAAAGAAATCGCTCCTCTTTTAAACATATCTGTGCGCGGAGTTGAAACAGCACGATATAGGATTAGAAAAAAATTAAATGTTAAAGATGAGAACCTCACTGAATTTTTAGAAAATATAACCGCTTTTTCTGAATCAGGTCATTGAGAAATTAGCTGCTTTCTACTTACTCAGTTTAAGTTTGTCCTTTTAAAACTTGTATGGTGCCATTATGAAGTAAGTTCATAAGGAAAAAACATAAATATTCTTCAATTCCTAAAATAAAAAAATACGCCTAGCTGATTAGTGGTATGTTTTTTGACCAATCCGCTGTCATGAAACAAACGCTTAGCAAAGAGAAGACGGAAAAAGGACTAGTAACTATAAAGGGAGCACGACAAAACAATCTTAAAAATATCTCATTAGAAATTCCGCGTGATGCATTGGTCGTATTTACGGGGATATCAGGATCAGGAAAGTCTTCACTTGCTTTTGGCACTTTATACGCTGAAGCTCAGCGACGATATCTAGAATCAGTTTCGCCCTATGCTAGGCGCCTTTTCCATCAAATGCCAATACCAGAAGTAGATGAAATTGATGGTTTACCACCCGCCGTGGCCTTACAGCAGCAACGCGGTACTGGTACTAATCGCTCTTCTGTGGGTTCGGTCACTACATTGTCTAATTTGTTACGCATGTTATATTCCCGTGCGGGCGATTATCCAGCCAATCAACCTCTTTTGTATGCTGATTCATTTTCAACCAATACAGCAGATGGAGCCTGTCCAGAATGTCACGGACTTGGCAGAGTATATCAGGTAACAGAAAAAAGCATGGTCCCTGATGATACTTTAACCATTAGGGAGCGAGCCATTGATGCATGGCCAAAAGCCTGGCAGGGAAAAAATCTTCGTGACATTCTGGTAACTTTGGGTTATGATGTTGACATTCCATGGAAAGATCTTCCAAAAAAAGACCGTGACTGGATCTTATTTACTGATGAACAACCACAGGTACCAGTATACCGGGACTTTAACCGAAAAGAAGTAGAAAGTGCTATCAAAAATAAAATTGAACCCAGTTATAAAGGTACGTTCACAGGTGCTAAAAAATATGTGTTACACACATTTGCAAATTCGCAGAGTGCATTAATGAAAAAACGTGTGTCACAATACATGCTTAGCAGTGAATGTCCTGTCTGTCATGGCAAACGGTTAAAGCGAGAATCACTTTCAGTTACTTTTGCGGGTTATGATATTCCCGATATTTCCAGGCTGCCACTAAAAACATTACGATCAATCTTCTTTCCATATAGTGATGGCTCAGCACCTGGACTAATTAAATTAGAAAACGATCATAAGGAGAAAGCTCTAGTGGCACAACGCATTGCTGAAGATCTTGTGTCTCGTGTTGATATTTTATTAGAATTAGGACTTGGTTACTTATCGTTAGAGCGTACTACACCTACCCTATCTCCTGGCGAGCATCAGCGTTTAAGATTAGCCACTCAGGTGCGTAGTAATCTTTTTGGTGTAGTGTATGTTTTGGATGAGCCTTCTGCAGGCTTGCATCCGGCTGATACAGAAGCTCTGTTAAAAACATTGGATAGATTAAAAGCCAGCGGGAATTCGCTTTTTATTGTTGAGCATGAATTAGATGTAATTCGCAATGCAGATTGGCTGGTAGATGTGGGACCGGATGCAGGTGAAGGTGGTGGTGAGATCTTATATAGTGGCATACCAGAAGGCTTAAAGAATATTTCAAGATCTAAAACCAGAGAACATTTATTTGATGATCGCCCATTTACATTGCCAGCGCACCGGGAACCTTTAGGATGGTTGCAATTAAGTGAAGTTACCCGAAATAATTTAACAAATCTTGATGTGTCTTTTCCTTTAGGTGTATTAACCAGTGTGACTGGCATTTCAGGTTCAGGTAAAAGCAGTTTGGTAAGTCAGGTTTTGGTAGATTTAATGTCCACGCAATTAGGTAAAGTACATTCAGCAGAAGACGAAGAAGATGATGACTTGCAACAGGACGTTGTAGAAACAATAGGCGGTAAAATTACTGCTGGCGGCGAAAACATAAAACGAATGGTCGTGGTCAATCAGAAACCTATTGGTAGAACACCGCGTTCTAACTTGGCAACATATACAGGCCTGTTTGATATAGTAAGAAAATTATTTTCTTCTACAGAATTGGCTAAAAAACGCAAGTATAACGCCGGCCGATTTTCATTTAATGTAGGTAAAGGACGTTGTCCTAACTGTGAAGGAGAAGGCTTTGTTATGGTTGAGCTATTATTTCTTCCTAGTGTATACGCCCCGTGCCCTGTATGCAACGGTACACGTTACAATGATAAAACCTTAGAAATAACTTATCAGGATAAAAATATAGCTCAGGTTCTAAATATGACCGTTAATCAAGCCACTGACTTTTTTGAAAGAGATGACAGAGTACTTAGAACACTTGAAATTTTAAAAGAAGTAGGTTTAGGATATTTACGTCTGGGACAGCCCGCCACAGAACTTTCTGGTGGGGAAGCTCAGCGTATAAAGCTTGCTAAAGAATTACAGCGTACTAACAGAGGGAATACACTTTATATTTTAGATGAACCTACAACAGGATTGCATCCTACAGATGTAGAGAAATTACAACTTCAACTGGCGCGTCTAGTAGATGCAGGAAATACTGTAATTGTGGTAGAACATGATATGCAAATAATTGCCGGTAGTGATTGGGTTATTGATATAGGACCGGGAGCTGGAGAAGAAGGAGGAAAAGTGGTAGCAACAGGTACGCCCGAAGAAGTGGCAAAGAACAAACAAAGTAAGACAGCACATTATTTAGCCAGAAAATTAAATGGTCACCCTGCAATTATTGCTTGAATAAAAGGCTGATTTAAATTAGATTTAAAAACCCGTAATGAAGATTATGGGTTTTGTTTTTCTGTGAAATATTTCCTAGCTTAAGGTCTGCAATTTCCATATCATTTCCCATTTAAAGGATTCTCTCTTACAAAACCACCGTCATCAAAACTGACATGATATGAAGATTTAAATAGTTTACTGGGTAAATAATAGTCTGTGGTAATGATTTGTGCACCTGAACTTTTAGCAGCTTCAAAATTTGAATAATCATTATTTCTTGCTTCCGTAGTATTGGCATCAGCGCGGGTTCTTATGATATATCCTTTATTTACTAATTCAGGAATATTTTTATTTTCAGGATCATTTATAATCATAGCGGCAGCTTCGGGACTGCCTGCTTCTGCATTTATAAACATCACTCTTCCGTTTAATGAGGGATGTCCTTCAGAATAGATATACCTCTTTTCTTCTTTGGCATCTAAAATAAAAAGAAATTTGCCTCGCCCCTGTTTTAAAGTTGGCCAGTTATTGTGGAGTACAGCTTCTTCTAAAGTAGAATAATCACCTTTCACATCTTCCGGAATTATAATATGATCACGCCCTAAGTTTCGCAATAAGGTTGAATCAAGTGCTGTAAAAATTTCATTTGTAAAAGGCTCAGGTGTTGTTCCAAAACCATTACTATCTCCATCCTTAGGTTCTAAGGTTATAAAAATTGTCTCATGATTTGAATGAGCATCAGACCATTTTCTAAGATCAGCTAAACACTCTGCTAAAAGATAATAATCACTTCTAAAGTCAATATCAAGAACGTGCAGCATTTTAAAACCAGTGAGATTCATTTTGCCCTCTGGGTCATACACAGGTTGTTCTCTAACCCATTCTAAACCTTTCGGTTTTGCAAAGCGTCCTCCTTTCTCGTCAGCATATGCATCGAGTTCAAGATTGCGCAAACCCATATTTAATTGATCAATAATAGGAATATGCTCGTACTGCAAACTGTAAATGCCACCAGTTGTGTCCTTTTTTTCTAAAAACTTAAAAAGTTGTGGCGCTATCGCTTTTTTGTAACTGTTGTGTGACCCAATAACCTGCAACTGGTTTATTCTTCTGATTTGTGATACCTCATCCTTTTCTTCCTGACCATAGGATAAGAAAGGAGAACAGTATGTGACAAGAACTAAAACAACAAGAAAATATCTTTTCATAAGAAGGTTTATAGACAGCTGTAAAAGTAGAGTGACTGTGTTAACTAATAGTAAATTGAAGAATAAGGTATGTAAACACGAACTACTTATTATAGCTATTTACAACCTTTTCGTAAGCGGGTTTATGTTAACCAAAAATTAGTTGAAGCTTTTATAAAGGTTATGAAAAATGAAGAAAACAGATTTTAATTAACCCTATGATAAATTCTAAAAAAAGAGAAAGAAATACAGATTTATTTATTTAGAGGTACTCTAAAAACCCGAAAAATAATTAATAAAAACCCCCTTAAAATGATATAAAATCAGCCAAAAACAAGTAAAAATCTCCAGAAAAAGCTTGAGTCACACAATAGGCTTTCGCGAAAAAAAACCGTAGCTGCTACCAACAACTACGGCATTATAATTAAGCAATGTTAACCAATTACTTAAATACATGTATTTTAAAATTACACATTTAAAATCGAAAGGAATCCTTTTTGGTCTTTCGGTTTTATTCTTTTCACAACTGGGCCAGGCGACAACCTTTACCGAGTCTGAAATTTATAGTAACGCAACCCTCAATTCCCTACAACAAACCATTACCGGCACCATAACAGATGATAAAGGAGTTCCACTGCCGGGAGCTACTATTAGGGTAATAGGGAGTAATGCAGGAGTAACAACAGATTTTGACGGGAATTTCTCTATAGAAGCAAATACAGGCGATGTTCTGGAAGTTTCTTTTGTTGGTTTTCAAAACTACGAGATCGCTTTATCAGGACAAACTACGTTAAATATTCAATTAGAAACAGCCACTTCTCAATTAGATGAAGTAGTAGTTGTAGGATATGGTACCCAGACTAAAAAAGACCTTACCGGTGCGGTAAGTCAGTTATCTGCAGATGACTTTAAAAAAGGCGTAAATGTTTCTCCAGACAATCTGCTTCAGGGTAAGGTTGCCGGTGTTCGTGTTGTTCAATCCAGTGGTGAACCAGGCGCAGGAGTAGATGTTTCCATTCGTGGTATCGGGTCTATTCGTAGTGGTAGTACTCCACTATTTGTGGTTGATGGAGTTCCGCTAAGTAATGAGAACGTTAGTGCAGGAAGCCCAGATTTTGGTTTAGGAAATTCTACAGCAAAAAACCCTTTAAATTTCTTAAACACATCAGATATTGAGTCTATTACTGTTCTTAAAGATGCCTCTGCCGCCGCTATTTATGGAGCACGTGGTTCTAACGGGGTTGTTATTATTACTACTAAACAAGGTAAAAAGGGTGACGCCACTATTACAGTAGATTCCTATTTAAGTGTAGCGCAGGTCATCAACAAAATTGATGTTTTATCTGCAAGCGAATATCGCGATGCCATAACAGATCCTTCTTACGATCATGGTGGCAATACTGACTGGCAGGATGAATTGTACCGCGATGCGATCACGCACAATCATAATTTTTCTTTTGCGAAAAAGACCGAAAGTGGGAACTACTATGCTTCTTTATCTTATATGAATCAGGAAGGTATTGTAGAAACAAGCGGGTTTGAAAGAACTACAGCCCGTTTAAATGCCGAAGAGTCCTTTTTTGACAATAAGCGATTAAGGGTGAAAATGAATTTAACCGCCAGCCAGATCAATGAAAATGGTGTTCCTAACGGCGCAGATGCCGGGTCTGATGGGCAGCTTATTATTCATGCCTTAATGGCAAACCCCACTCGTTCTGTTTTTGATGAGAATGGTGAGTACACTAATTTCAACATGAATGCACATTACAACCCTTTGTATTTACTGCATATTTATGATGACAAAACAGAAACACTACGTGTACTAGGTAATATTGAAGCTACTTTAAGAATTATTGACGGGTTAGAGTACAAATTCAATTTAGGGATAGATCGCTCTAGTTCTGAAAGAAATTCTACCATTTATCCTAATGTCACAGACCGTACTCCTGACGGGGCTTATGTGCAGAATAATCTAGATTCTCAAAGCTCTTTGATGGAACATTATTTAACCTATAAATTCGGGTTCGATCAAAGCAAATTTGAAGTGCTAGGTGGTTTTTCTTATCAAAAATTCAACTTCTCTGGCACTAATTTTTCAATATCAAACATTGCCGATATGGGCAGCGGTGTAGCTCCAGAATACAATCCGGGATATTCGGGAGAACAATCCGGAGTTAGTGGGTACGCTCAGGAGAATGAATTACAGTCTTACTTTGGGAGGGTTAATTACAATCTTGCAGATAAATACTTAGTTACTGCTTCAATACGCGCAGATGGATCGACTCGCTTTGGCGAAAACAATAAATATGGCTACTTCCCATCATTTGCATTGGGCTGGTCTTTAGATAAAGAAAATTTCCTTCAAAATATTGAAGAAATAAGTCAGTTAAAATTAAGAGCAAGCTGGGGGCAAACAGGTAATCAGGAAGTGCAGAATAAGATAACACAGGCTAGTTATTCTCAATCTGCTCCCGGTGGTTATTATTTATATGACGACTTTAATTTGATAAATGGTATTGTCGTAAACAGAACTGCAAACCCAGATTTAAAATGGGAAGTTGTAACTCAATTTGATCTGGGGTTAGACTTTAGTTTATGGGATAATAAATTATACGGTTCATTAGATTATTATAATAAAACCACAACTGATGCCATTTTAAATATTCCTTCAGAACCATTAAGCCCTACCACCACTATCTGGAAAAACATAGACGGTGAAATCGTGAATAAAGGATTTGAATTTGCTCTGGGTTCTCAACTGGTAAATACTGGTGATTTTTCATTAACATTAGATGTTAACGGTGCTACTCTCAACAATGAAATCAAAGATCTACCGGTTTCAGAATTGTATTCCGGAAGCATTGCAGGCCCGGGATTATCTGGCGTAGCCGCAAATATTTACAAGAGTGGATATGAAGCCGGTTCCTTTTACATGTTGAAGCATTTAGGTTTTGACGCAGATGGTATTGACATTTTTGAAGACTTTAATGACGATGGAGTGATTAACAGTAATGACCGCCAAATATTTGAAGGTGCTTTACCTAATTTCACTTTTGGCATCAACACAAATCTCACTTATAAGCGATGGGATCTGGGATTGGCCTTTATTGGCCAGACCGGTGGTTATTTGGTCAACAATACCAACCTCGCATTAAACATCAACAATTTAGCTTCAGACCGAAATGTCTTAGCAGAGTTTTATGAAGCGGGCGCTAACACACAAAATACTCCGCAGCTTTCTACATTATATATGGAGAAATCAGATTTTCTTCGTTTAAACAATGCCAGATTAGGATACAGTTTTAATGTAGAAAATTTAAACTGGCTGCAAGGGGTAAATCTTTATCTAAGTGCTCAAAATTTATTTACTATCACCAACTATTCAGGATATGATCCTTTGATTAACAGTCCGCGTTCATCAGGAGGAAATCAATCTATAGGTATAGATTATACCACCTATCCGTCTTCAAGATCATATATGATTGGTGCAACTCTTAAATTATAATAAATGAAAATTTCTAATATAAAATCTAAAATATTATTCGTCTCTCTTTTTAGCATTACACTCTTTAGTTGTACAGATCTGGAAGAGGAAGTTATAGACGAAGTGATTGGGGGGCAAAGCTCTAATTCAGAAAGTGCTATGGCTGCAGCTTACGGGCAACTTGCAGAAGGAACGTTTACAGATCATGGCAATGTATTTGGCCTGCAGGAATATCCTACAGATGAGTGCATGCTCCCTACGCGCGGTAGTGACTGGGGAGATGGTGGTAAATGGCGCGCTTTAACTGAATTTACCTGGGGTAATAACAACGCTGCAGTGGCTTCAACATGGAATGTCCTAAACAGCGGAATTACTAAATCTCTAACGGCTATAGAATCTTTACAAGCCAGTCCAGATTATGAAAATCATGAGTTATTTTTGGCAGAAGCCAGAGGATTATTAGCTTTCTATGTTTACACAACTCTAGACTTATTTAATCAGGCACCATATAGAGATCCATTTTCTGAAGATGCTTCGTTAGAGATTCTGCAGGCAGATACAGAGATCGATAATTTAATTACAGAAGTTGAATCAATAATCCCTCAACTGGCAGATCTTGGGCAGCAACGCACCTTTAATGGTCGTTTTACCAGACAAGCAGCTTATGCCCTATTGGCAGATATGTATTTAAACAGAGCTGTATTTAAAGATCGCTACAATGCTTCTTCAAGTTTTGATTTTACAGAAACAGCTGTCGACAACAGTGGCGATGATATGGATAAAGTCATTCATTATACTTCTTTGTTGATTGATGGAAATTTTAGCCTGGAGAGTAATTATTTTGACAATTTTGCCATTGATAATGCTGAAGGTTCAGAAATTATATTTGCAGTCACACAGCAAAATGATAATATACGCAGAAGTGATAATGACTTTGCATATATGCCTATGGGGCGTGCTCAAAAGCCTACACCAGATAACAGAGGTACAAACGCTTCTAGCGTAGAACCTGAGTTTTATTACACCTGGGATGGTAATCATGATGATCCTCGTTTTCACCGCTACTATGATTATTCAGACGGGACCTGGTTTATGAATGATGGCACTACTGGCAGCGTACCTGCAGAAGATGTAAGACCAGACACCGGCTTGCCTTGGTTTCACTTTAACAGAGGTTTATTAGCCGGTCAACAATACGGCCCAACCCTTGACGGTAAAGGTGGATTTGAAATGACCACAGATGGCAGAATCGCCATTAGCAAGCTGTATATGGAAAAAAACACAACCGTTCCTATGGACTTTACTCCAGAATTGGATTTAGATAATCCACAACAAGCGGTTTTCTCTCAGGATCAAATAAACCGCGGTGTACGTAATTTTAAATGGGAATTTGATCCCGAATACGGAAACGGTAGCAGCGCAGTTGACATACCTTTATACAGGTTAGGAGGCATTTACTGCATGAGAGCAGAAGCCTATTTTAGAAAAGGACAAACTGGTAGTGCTTTAACAGATATCAACCTTTTACGCACAAGCAGAACACGTGAAGCTTTGTTTGAAAATGCTCCCGGGAAACCTATCGCATCTATCGATGAAGAAACACTGTATAATGAAATAGGTTTTGAAATGTATTGGGAAATGAACCGTCGTAAAGAAATGATTCGTTTTGGCACCTACGATAGCGCTTATACTGCAAAAGCTGTGACCCAGCCTTATTTGAGAGTGTATGCGATACCTCAGGAAACTATAGATGTAACCGCAGAGATTAGTCAAAATCAAGGTTATTAAACTAAGAACAGAAACTAAATAAATTAAAGGAGTGATTTCTAAATTCACTCCTTTTTTCTTTTTAACTTAAAATCGAAACATCTGAAGAATGATGAATAAAAAACTAAGCATACAAATATTAGGAATGCTTTTGCTGTTAGTATCAGTGGCTGGCATTGCCCAGAATAAATACAAACTGCATGCTCATAACGATTACGAGAAAGAGTTTCCGTTTTGGGAAGCCTATATACACGGTGCAAACTCTATAGAGGCAGATGTATTTTTAAAAGATGGAAAACTATATGTCACGCACGCAGAACAAGAAATTAACGATAACCAGACGCTGAAAAACCTCTATTTAGACCCCATTTCACAGCTCATAAATAACAATGAACTTCGTGAACTACAATTACTAGTTGATATTAAATCTGAAGCTTATTCTACCCTGCAAAGCATTATCGAAGCTGTACAAGAAAATCCGGAGTTAACTGCAAATAAAAAGCTTCGCATAGTAATTTCAGGAAACAGACCGGCACCTGAGGATTACATAAAGTACCCTGAATTTATTCAATTTGACCATCAAAGTTTAGATGATTTAGACAAGATCGATCTGGAAAAAATCGCTATGATCAGTAAAAGTTTTGGCTCTTATTCACATTGGAATGGTTTAGGAAGATTAACTGAGACAGATCTTGAGAAAGTCAAATCTGTAATTAAAAAAGCGCATAGCACAGGGAAGCCCTTTCGGTTTTGGGGAGCGCCCGATACAAAAACTGCATGGAGCAGGTTTGCAAACCAGGGAGTCGATTTTATAAACACAGACGATCCCGCTCTCGCCTCAGCGTTCTTAAAAGATCTGGATAACAGAACTTTCACTTTAGATGATCCCATTGCTGTTTACAAACCTCAATTTGATTATGACACAAACAGCAAGCCTAAAAATGTTATTTTAATGATAGGCGATGGTAATGGCTTAAGCCAAATTTCTGCTGCGCTAATTGCTAACAGAGGTGAATTAACGCTTACCCAACTTCAGGAAAATGGCCTGATAAAAACTTCCTCTTTTGATGATCTGGTCACAGATTCTGCTGCCGGCGCCACAGCAATGGCTACTGGAACAAAAACCAATAACCGCGCTATAGGAACCGCTCCCAATGGCAAAAATCTAAAAGATCTTACTGAAATTCTCTCAGCAAACGGATTCATAAATGGCATTATCACGACAGATAAAATTACAGGAGCAACGCCCGCTTCTTTTTTTGCACATCAAATAGAGCGCGATAACAGCGATGATATTTTAAAGGATCTCAACAACAGTAAAATAGACTTCTTTATCTCTGAAGGAACTGACGATTTTGAGAAGATTAAAGGAGCTTTTGTGCAGAAAGAAATTACTCAATTTGAAAATTTTGATCAGCGCACAGCGGTGTACCTTTCTCCAGACAAATCAAGATCAGAAAATGAGTTTACAAAGGATATAAAAAAAGTGCTTCATGCATTAGAAGATCAGGATAAACCCTACTTTTTAATGATTGAAGGTGCTAAGATTGACTCTAACGGCCACGCAAATAATACAGGTGGAATTATCAATGAAATGCTTGATTTTGATAAGGCTATTGCCGAAGTTTTGAAGACTGCAGATAAAAACAAAAACACGCTGGTGGTAATTACAGCAGACCATGAGACATCAGGATTTGGTATCATGCAAGGCAACCTTAAAGATGGCACAGTAGAAGGTGGTTTTTTATCTAATGATCATACCGCGAGTATGGTTCCTGTATTTTCTTATGGCCCGCAAGCTCATAATTTTACAGGAATCTTTGAGAACACAGCAATTTTTGATCGTATTTTAAAAGCTCTAGAAATAACCCGATAATTAGTCTAAATCGTCGATTTTACCCGTTTTTAGGTCGATTTTTAAATGATCTGCAGGTAAACCATTTAAGAATTTGTTGAAAATGCTCATTAACAAATACAGTTTTTGAGCATTTTTATTGGATGTTTTTTGATAAGTAGTATTCTTTAAAAATGCATCAATTATTTGAGCATATTGCGTTAAGCGTTGCGAAGGAATATCCCGAAAAGCGAGTTTGTCTGCATTTCTCAACTTGTAAAAATCTGCTATCATTTGGTCTGCATTCCATTTCGCGTAAGCATTTAAATCACCTGAAGTTTCTTCTTTAACTGCTGAAATTGCTTTCTTATCTTTTAGAAATTCTTCCGGACTTAAATCATCTTTATAATTTGCTAGCAAAAGGAGATATTTTCCGTTAAGATTAGACAAAAATGCATAAAAATCGCCAGGCCAGTCATTTGGTATAAAGCGCAGTTTGATCAAACTCTCAAGATGCCTTTCGGCGAAATCATGGTAGTTTTTGGAATCTAAAATTTTCCGGTCCCAAACAGGTTTCCCCACGCTTTCTAAATATTTATATTCTTGCTCATAAAGTGGAAACAACTGCTTAAAATTTGGGACTTCATCAATTGTAACAGTCTCAACTTCTGCAGTGCCTTCAACTAAAGTTAAAAGTTTGTAACCGGGAATATAGGCGGCCAAAGAAGGCGTCTGGATATTGACTAAAAAAAAGCCTTCACCGTAGTCTCTTTTCCCCGTATCATTAATGTGCATGTGGCCGGCAAAATGAATTTTCACTCCGGCATGCGCAAGGGTTTTGGCAATACGCTCTTCAGGAACTCGCTCTAATTGCCATTTGTTTTCGCCTAACAAATCTTTTAATTCTGAAGAAGCATCTTCATTAAAATCAATTGCTGGGTAATGACTAAAGGCTATTAGTTGTTTGTTGTATTTTTTCGCTTTAAGCGCCACATTTTTAATCCAGCTAAACAGATGCTTTTTATAATCAATCGCGTTATTATACCCTTTTCCGGCGCCGCTTAAACCTCCATTTTGTTGAGGAATGTACGTATTACCATCAATTGCGAGAAGCCAGACACCATCAACAGGTTCTACCAGATAAGAAGCATCGGGGATTTTAAGCGTATCATTTAACTGGTACATGCGGTTTTTTAGTCTCCCCGCTTTCATGGCTTTTTTAAAGGAATAGTTCTCATAAGTATATTTAGAAAATGGAGTTTCCCAATACTGATAAGATGCCTGCGGATTAAAACCAAAATGGCTCAATGTTTTTAGAATTGTTTCATAGCCTGCATGCCCAAGTGCACTTTCTATTATTATATCATTTTCACCTGATTTTGGCGTGTACAGCCCGATTTTGCTATAAATTGGCTGATTTTTACCATTTGCACCTAAAAAATCATTTTTACCTCCCGCGATATTAAAAGGTTGAACAGGATCATGATTTCCTGTGGTAATGAAAAATGAAATACTGTACTTTTCCTGATATTCTTTTAAAATTTTTGAAAGCCCTTTAAGATTTAAAGGCTGGCCATCATCAGTATAATCACCGGGCAATGCCACCAGTTTTATACCCCGTTTAGCAATGTCATCAAGCACTGCGCGCAAGGCAAAATAGTTCTCATTAAAAAGCCTGGTTGAATGCAATTGCGCATTCATCGTTCTTATTTTAGCTTTTTTGTTTGTGCCGGGAACAGGAACACCATCAAAATTTGCATAATCTGCATAGATATCCAGCAAATGAATATCTGCAACAAACGCGATCTGCGTAGATTTTTCCTGAGCTTTAGTGACTAGCGGAAATAACAGAATTATAAGAAAGAAAAATTGTTTTAACATTGGTAAAATTTTAGGCTAGTTTACAATCTATAATTTTATTTACCATTACCTCTTTGTTAAGTAACCGGCTGCTTTTTCGCCTTTAGGCTAAAACATTTCTAGCGGGGCATCTCGATCTCAACATTTTTATTACAGAAATAAACTATTAGAATGGATACCCAAATCTGTCTCTTGGTTAGCCTAAATGATTCTAAAATTAAGCAGAACTATCTTAGATTTTTGCCGTAATAGTTTTAATAACAAACTTATATTTACTTCGTGCTAGAGATAATTTTGCTGATATTTTTCTCATTAGAAAATCGGCAGAATTATATTAAAAATCGCCTAAAATTGACAAAAATCGATGCGTCATATTATAAAACCAGTGAAGTTTAGCCTTTACTTAACAAAATATTGATTTAAATATATACAAAAACCTCCCTCAAATTATTATCTTAAATAACCTAAAACATTAATTTTTTGCTACATGCTTAATTTCCTTTTTGTTGCTTCAGAAAATGATGCTATTCCAGAATGTAAAGCCGGCGGTATGGGCGATGTGGTGAGAGATGTACCCAGGCAAATTTCAGAAAGAGGTGACCGCGTTCATGTAGTTGTTCCGGCTTATTCCAGACTACATAAAAATGCAAAATTTGTGGCTAATCTTTTCTTTAAATTGAGAGATGAGGATTACCGCGCAGAGATCTATGAGGTACAACCTAAAAAAGAGTTTGAAAATATAACGCATTATGTAATTCACCATCCCGAAATACAAAGTGGCGATATTGCGCACATTTATCACAATGACCGGCTGGAGCCGTTTTACACAGATGCCATTAAATTTTTCGTTTTCTGTAAAGCCGTTTCACAAGCGATGCTTCAGGGAGTTTTTGGCCAATTAGATATTGTGCATTTGCATGACTGGCACACCAGTGCTCTTCTATTTATAAAGGAATACGATCCTAATCTATTGATCTTAAAAAATATAAGATACGTTTATAGCATTCATAATCTGGCCATTCAGGGAATACGCCCTCTTGATGGTAATTATTCTTCAGTAAAGAGTTGGTTTCCACACATGAATTATGATTATGAGAAGCTTAAGGATGACAGATATCCTGATTGCATTAATCTTATGGCTGTGGGTATACGCCTTGCAGACGCTGTGCATACCGTTTCCCAATCGTACAAAGATGACATACAGCAACCCAGCAAACCGCCAGAATTTATAGGTGGTGAAGGGCTGGAAAAAGATTTGCAGGCGGCAAACAATGAAGGCAGATTGTTTGGTATTCTTAATGGTGCTAATTATGCCAATATAAGAAGCGCAGAAAAAGGAAGATTATTTCCTAATATCATTTTGGCGATATTTAAATGGCTTCAGCAGGAATCAAAGAAATACAAATCAGATTTCCTTGCTCACACCGGTGAACAGTTAATGCCTTATTTCGAAAACAAACCCCGGTTTATTTGTTCAAGCGTTGCGCGTTTAACAGAGCAGAAATTTTACTTTTTCAAAAGATCGCCTGAAGCGCTGATTGAAATTTTAAAAAAGCTGGAATCTGTAAATGGAATTTATATGTTGCTTGGAACCGGTGCCCCGGAATATGAAGAGCTTTTGCGAAAAATTAGTTATGAATACCGAAATTTCATTTTTATAAACGCACAGTCTGAAGATGTTATAGATTCTCTTTACTTAGAAACTGATCTCTATTTTATGCCCAGCCTTTTTGAACCATGCGGTATAAGCCAGATGCTTGCCATGCGTAACGGCAATCCTTGTTTTGTACATAATACCGGCGGTTTAAAAGATACTGTAGAAAATATGGTTACCGGTTTCTCTTTTGATGGAGAAACTTATGATGATAAAATAGCCAATATGGTAGCAGGTTTTGATACTATTCTTGACATTTTTAATAACCAGAAAAGTAAATGGAAAGAGATACAAAAGAACGCTAAAGCGAAACGATTTACCTGGAAGGCTTCTCTTGATGAGTATTATAAAGACCTTTATGAACTCCCACAATAACAAGCACACTTATAAATAGAATGCAAACCCCAAACACAGATATTTTTGGCAAAGCCATAATTGATTTTTACGAAAATAACTATAGCGAAGACATAATCGTACACTCTTCTATTGCAGAAGATGATGAGATTCCTGTTCCTTATTTATTCCGCGATTTTCAAGAAATGCCACAGCTTGAGCAAACAGCATTAAACCTCGCTACAGGCAGCACGCTTGATGTAGGTTGCGGTGCCGGCAGTCATGCACTTTATCTTAAAGAGAAAGGGCTGGCCGTTACAGCGATTGATACATCACAAGGAGCTACAGAAATTTGTAAAAAGCGCGGAATATCGCGCGTTTTTAATACCAATTTGCTCGATTTTACTGCTCAAAATGCCGATAAATTTGACACGATTTTACTTCTTATGAACGGCAGCGGAATTTTTGAAAGCATTCAAAAACTCCCTGTTTATCTAGAACATTTAAAAACCTTACTTCAGGAAGATGGCCAGATTTTATTAGACTCATCAGACATTTCATATATGTTTGAAGAAGAAGATGGTAGTTACTGGCGAGATGCAGCTCTTGATTACTATGGCGAGGTAACGTTTAGTCTAAGTTATAAAGGTAAGCAATCAGCGCCCTTTAACTGGTTATATCTTGATTCAGAAACATTGAACAAAGCGGCTAAAAAAGCAGGATTTAATTGTGAAATTATAGCAGAAGGTGAGCATTTTGATTATTTAGCGAAGCTTACTTTACGAAAAGAAGCTACTAAAAATTAACTTTGAAGCTTTAAAAACTAGCTCTAATCAGTGTGTTTTTCTGTTAAAACCAACGTTAAAGCATATTTCAATTTTAAGCTAGATGGCAGGATTTACATACTTTTAGCCAAAATACACCTTATGTTAAAAAAACTGAGTACCCCCAAATTTGTAATTGTATGTTTTATTGCACTTTTAATTACTTCCTGTTCAAGCGATAATGATTCAGATGTTGTTGAAGGTGGCAGTAACTCAACTGCCGAAAATAAACAAGCTCTTGGTGAGTCTGCACACGATTTTCTTTCTGCAGATGATTTTACAAGTCTCCAGCTGGAAATAGGATATGTTGAGGGTTTTCGCCCAACGCAGACAACTATAAATAATCTCGTACAATTCTTTGAAGACAGAATACACAAACCAGACGGCATTAGCATTAAAGAAACTGTTGTGCCTGCTACTACTCAAGGTACACTAAGTACAGATGAAGTTGTTACCATAGAAAATGATAACCGTACAGAATATAATGCAGGTGATGAACTTGCAGTGTGGGTATTTTTTGCAGATAATAATTCAGAAAAAGATGAAGGTAACAGTGTTGTTTTAGGTACGGCTTACCGCAATACTTCTTGTGTGATTTTTGAAAAGACGATTCGCGATTACAGTAGCTCTGTAAATGGTTCAAACCAGTCGTTAATAGAGAGCGCTACGATAATGCATGAATTCGGGCATTTGTTTGGCCTTGTGAACGTAGGTTCAGAAATGCAACAGGATCATGAGGATAATGAAAATAACAGTCACTGCACTAACGATAATTGCCTTATGTATTATCAAACTGTAAATGATGTTTTTAGCATGACCGGTCTTAGTTCGCTGCCTCAATTTGATGAGTTCTGTTTAGCAGATCTTCGCGCAAACGGCGGCAAATAATATTCAAATATTCTAAAGAATAAACCTCATTTTAAATTAAAAATGAGGTTATTTTTTGGCCAGAATTGAGCGATTTTGACCTCTTTTTAACCGATTTTTAGTAAGATAACAAACAAAAAATCCGCTATCATACCAAAGTATAATAGCGGAAATTCAACCTACATAAAATAAGTCTTAATATTTTTAGTCGAGTACTAAAGTTGTTTGAGCGATAACCTGACCACCGTCAAACACATTGATCTTGTAAACTCCTTTTTCAAAACCATCTCCTTTAGCTGCAATATTCTCGCAGATATCAAGAGCAGTATTTTCGTAATAAAATTTAGACAGCGCGCTGTATGTTACGTTTGTAACGCTATCAATTGCGACTGTTTTATTTTCACCTAAAATATTGTTTTGCGGGTCTAGCACCTGCACATACAATTCTTTATCACCAGGCTCTGCAATTCGGTTTTGTGGTACCGTGTAGCATGCGCGTATTCTGTCTACACGTCTCGCCCTGTCGTTCTCTACCAGTTTACCAGAATTGCGTACTATAACTCCTGTACCAGTTAATTTGCTTGCTGTAAGACTAGAGCCCAAAGCAACTTTCTCTGCAAGGCGATCTTTAATAGAGCTTATAGAATCACGGCGCATTTGCTCTACTTCAAGCTCGTATGTTGTACTGTCTACGCGCATAGCGAGCATTTTATTCATACCTTTTAAAGAGTCATTCTGAGCAAAAAGATATTCACGTTCTTTCTTCAGTTTATAAACCTCATCTCTGTAACGACGCAGAACAGAAATATCTGCTTCCATTGTTTGTACGCTGTCAATCAATGTTTGTATTCTGTCTCTCGCTTGATTAAGGTCTGTGTCTTTTAGGTTGTTTTCTTCAATTACTGCATCGTACTTACTAACCATCTGTTTAAGATCATCTAATACGATTTGTTTTTCTTTTGTTAGTTCTGCCTTTGTATTTTTCTCTTTGTTGTACAATTTAATGGCAAAGGCTCCGGCAACAATAAGGAGCACAGCAAGTATCCCCGTTATTATCTTAATACCAGAATTTTTATTCTCATTTTCCATAAATAAATAATTTGATTAGTGTGGACTTTTACGCCTTACCTGCTTAACGCATTAACACTGTTAAAAGTGTATATATAATCTTGCTTGCCAAAAAAATTAGCTAACATTTAACGTAGCATCTTAACAAAGGTATAAAACTTATTTCTGGTTTTTATAAAATCTAATATTATGCACGTATAAATTGATATTCAGGTAGATAACTTATAAATTTATCTTTAAAACCAATTTTATTTATCAGTTTTAGCTTTCGCGAAAGCTTATATTGTTTCACAGTCTAACAAACCCCAGAAGAAACCATAAAATCGAAATAATTTCATAATTCTATTAAACCTGAAAATCTGAAGGTAATTTTGGTTTGGGTATATTTGGCAAAACTAAATTCATGAAACCTCAGTATCGCAAAACAATCCTGCTATTTGCCATTTTATCATTGATTGCAGCCATTATTTACTTCTTCTCACCTAGTTTCTCAAAAGGTCTTTTTGTAGGATTGGGAGTTGCTGCAGTGATCTACGTTATCCGTGAATTTTTGCCTAAACGAAAATAAGCGAACTAAAAAATCGATCATAATCAAGTAAAAATCAGCTAAAAGGATTAATTATCTCATTTTAATTTATTTTATCATTTTATGATTTAAAATGAATTATATTGGCATATCTAAATCAATGATTATGAAAAATTTAAATATATCCCCGCTTACTTACATTGTTTCTACTGTAGGAATTTTATGTATCGCTTTTGATCTTATGCCACAATCTTGGGCAGGAGTAATTAGTGGCGTTTTAGCATATAATCTTATGCAAAACCACAAAAAGACAATAGACAAGAAATTAAAACTGGTATATAACCGCGTTAAGCGCTTTTAATCAAAGTAATCTTGTGGGTCAAAGAATTAGAGTAGATCTATTAATTCTTTGGCTTCACTTAGAGCTTTAAATTTAGGGTGATTGATATCATCTTTTACTTCTTCATGCGACCACGTTGTATGAAACGGGATGTGAAAAGCATACCCGCCCATTCCCAGAACTGGTATAACATCAGACTTTACAGAGTTTCCTATCATTAAGAATTCGTGAGGCTCAATATCAAGATGCCTAACTAGCTTTTTATACTGCTTCTCCTTTTTATCAGACACGATCTCAATATGATGAAAGTAGTCTATAAGGCCAGATTTTATCAACTTACGTTCCTGATCAAGAAGATCACCTTTTGTCGCGACTACGATCTTATATTTTTTTGATAAGTGTTTTAATACATGCTCTATTCCCGGTATAAGTTCAACCGGTTCTGCAAGCATTTCTTTGCCCAGGTCTAGCACAAATTGCAACAAATCGCTATCTACATTTTGCTGTGTAATTTCTTGCGCGGCTTCTATTAGTGAAAGTATAAAACCTTTAATACCGTAACCATATGTACCCAGATTTTTAATTTCGGTATCTAATAAGATCTGTATGATTTCATCCTCGCTATAATTAAGATAGCTCAGTTTTTTCGCGAAAGCTTTTTCTGCATTTCTAAATATCGTTTCGTTTACCCACAGCGTATCGTCTGCATCAAAAGCGATGACTTTAATCGTATCTAAATTCACGTGTTTAGCATTAATTATTAGAGCACAAAATAAACAATTGCATATCGTTTTATACTCCTAAAATCTGCTAAAGTATTCTAATTAAGAAATGCATTTAAAATTCACACTTTCTATAGGTAAGAATTCAATAAAAACTGAATTGTCATTTTTTGAATTTAATAAAAGAAAAGACCCAAAAATATAAAACTCATAAATCTGTATCGATTTTAAGTTTCATAACCTCTCCAAGGCAGATTATTGTTGTCTTTAACAGCTTCTCATGTTAAGAGATTGTATTTTTAATACCATTATTAAACCAATCTATTTTTTAATTCATTCAAATTTTTTCATGAAAAAACATGTTATAGCAATAATGCTTTGCCTTTTAACGGGTTCATTATTTGCTCAGGAAAATGCCAGGTGGCTGCGTTACCCAAGCATCTCACCAGATGGTAAAACCATAGTCTTTGGCTATATGGGTAATTTGTATAAAGTAAACAGCGGCGGTGGCAACGCGACTGCAATTACCACAGGCGATGCTTATGATATGCGCCCGGTATGGAGCCACGATGGTAAGACCTTAGCTTTTGCTAGCGATCGCTATGGTAATTTTGATGTATACACCATGCCGGCACAGGGAGGTGCTCCCGTAAGATTATCTTTCAATAGTGCCAGTGATTATCCTTACGATTTTACAATAGATAATAAGAATGTTCTTTTTGGCAGTGGGCGTGACGCTCCTGCGAAAAGTGTACGTTTCCCAGGAACGCGCTACTGGCAAAATCTATATACAATTCCCGTAGAAGGCGGGCGACCTGTTCTGGTTTCTGCTGCAGGTGCAGAAGATGCGCATTATAGTAAAGATGGTTCTACAATAGTTTTTCAGGATAGAAAAGGATATGAAGATCCCTGGAGAAAACATCATACTTCTGCAGTGACACGTGACATCTGGACGTATGATATTGCTGATAATACCTATAACCAACTTTCAACCTTTAAAGGTGAAAACAGAGAACCTGTTTTTAGCGCAGACGGTAATTCGGTTTTTTCTTTAAATGAAAAAGACGGCACACAAAACCTCTATAAAATGTCTGTTAGCGGTGGTAATGAAACACAACTGACCACTTTTAAAGATTTCCCTGTGCGTCATCTTAGCATTGCAGATAATGGTACACTTTCATTTACATGGAAAGGTGACATATATACCATGACTGAAAGTAGCCAGCCTCAAAAACTAGATATCGCAGTTATGGATGATGCCGGTTTTGAGCCGGTAAAAAATATGGATATCAATACGGTAACCGAATTTGCTGTGAGCCCCAATAACAAAGAGATCGCTTTTGTAAATCGCGGTGAAGTCTTTGTAACCGGCGTTGATGATTCAAGAACAAAAAGAATAACAAATACGCCAGAGCAGGAACGTATGGTAAGCTGGTCTCTGGATGGTAAAACCTTACTTTTTTCAGGCGAAAGAGACGGAAGTTGGAATGTTTATAAAGTTAGTCTTCAGCGCCCCGAAGAAGATTATTTCTTTGCTTCTACAGTGGTAGACACAAAACCTGTTATCGCTACAGATGCTGAAGAATTTCAACCTCAATATTCGCCAGACGGCAAGAAGATAGCTTTTATAGAAGAACGCAATATTCTTAAAGTTCTTGATGTTGACAGCGGTAAAAAAACAACGATACTACCTGAAGGTCACAACTATTCATACAGTGACGGCGACTGGAAATACAAGTGGAGCCCAGACAGCCGCTGGCTTATGGTAGATGATCAAAAAGGATATTTCTTCAACAATAATACGGCTCTTTTAAAAGCTGATGGAACCGACGACATTTTTTATCCTGTAAATAGTGGTTTTGGCGAAAGCAATGCAAAATGGGCTATGGAAGGCAAAATGATGACGTATGAAAGCAGCCGGGAAGGAAGAAAATCGCTTGCCAATCAAGGTAGCTCTGAAGATGATATTTATGCTGTATTTTTTGACCAGGAAGCTTTTGATAAATACGAACTGAGCAAGGAGGAGTTCGAACTTTTAAACGATCGCGAACAAAAAGAGAAAAAGGAGCAGGAAGAAAAAGAGGAAGCAGAAAAGGATAAGAAAGACAAAAAGAAAGAAGATAAAGAAGAGGTAAAACCGCTTAAACTTGACTTTGACAATCTGGATATTCGCAAAGAAAAGTTGACTATTAACAGCTCCAGCATCAGCGATTATGTGCTGAATAAAGACGCAAGCAAAGTCTATTACCTTTCTTCTTTTGAAAAAGGATATGATCTTTGGGTGACAGAACCCAGAACACGTGAAACTAAAATTCTTGCCAAATTAGGAGGCAGCCCAAGCGGAATCGAAATTAGCGATGATGACAAAACGCTTTTCCTAAGCAATAATGGTAAGCTGGTAAAAGTAGATGCAGAAAAAGGCGAGGTTACAAATATTGCTATTTCAGGAGATATGGTGCTCAACCCTTCTGCAGAACGCGTGTATATGTTTAATCATATCTGGAGACAGGTGACTAAAAAATTCTACGATCCCACCATTCATGGTATTGACTGGAAAATGTATCACGATGAATATGCTCAATTCCTTCCGCACATCAACAACAATTACGATTTTCAGGAATTGTTAAGTGAATTGCTTGGCGAGCTAAACGCTTCCCATACAGGAGGTCGTTACGGCGCTAGTAGCGAAAATGGGGATCACACGGCTTCCTTAGGTTTATTATTTGATGAAGATTATCAGGGCGAAGGCATAAAAGTTACAGAAGTAATTGCCGGCGGACCTACAGATAACGCTAAGAACAAGATAAAAAGTGGCGATATCATCACAGAAATCAACGGAGAAGCCATAAAATCAGACGAAAACTGGAATAAATACCTCAACAATCTGGAAGATAAAAATGTTTTACTTACGGTAAAAAATGGCAGTTCTACTTTTTCTGAAACCATAAAACCTATTTCTATGGGAGAAGAAAGCAGACTCATGTACAAGCGCTGGGTAAACATGATGGAGCATAAAGTAGATTCGTTAAGTAATGGTCAGCTGGGTTATGTGCATATCCAGGGTATGAACGACAGCAGCTTTAGAGATGTTTTTGAAAATGCTTTGGGTAAGAACCTGAATAAAAAAGCGCTAGTGGTTGATACTCGTTTTAACGGTGGCGGTTGGTTACATGATGACCTCAACACCTTTTTAAGCGGTGATCAATATTTGCAGTTTGCACCACAGGGTAATCTGGTAAAAGGTGGCGAACCTATGACGCGCTGGAGCAAACCCAGTATAGTGCTGATGAGCGAAGGTAATTATAGCGATGCCTTTATTTTCCCTTATGTGTATAAGCAAAACAAAGTAGGTAAATTGGTAGGAATGCCGGTTGCAGGAACAGGAACTGCTGTGTGGTGGGAGCGCCAGATAGATCCTTCTATTGTTTTTGGAATTCCTATGGTGGCCACCATTGGTGCCGAAGGAAGACCTACAGAAAACCTGGAGCTTGAACCAGATATCATGGTTCCATTACCTTATAAAGCTTTCCTTAACGGTGAAGACACGCAACTACAAGCTGCGGTAAAAGAATTACTTAAAGAAGTGAAATAGTTAAGGACTTCACTTCTCTTTGCGAAATAAAAATTACAATGAGCCGCTCTAATTTTGAGCGGCTTTTTATTATTAAAAATTGATAACCGTTAAAGTTCGTCACCTTGAACTGTTTCAAGGTACCATTGTTAATTACTGATTTTTCTAAATGTATGTAATCCTGAAACAAGTCCAGCATGACGTTAATCAATAATCAAATTCTTAAATTACATAGATTTGAAATCCATTAGAAGAATTAAATAAAGCAATCATGAAAGATCCATACGATTTAGAGCGATTTATAAAAGCGCAAGATCATTCTTATGAAACAGCGCTTAATGAAATAAAAAACGGCAGAAAACAAAGTCACTGGATGTGGTATATATTTCCGCAATTTAAAGGCTTAGGTCAAAGTGCCACCTCAAAACAATATGCTATCAAAAGCAAAGAAGAAGCAAAAGCTTTTTTTGATCACGCAATTTTAGGTCCGCGCCTTGTTGAAATTACAAACGCGCTTTTAGAATTAAAAGGATTAACAGCCCATGCAATTTTTGGAAGTCCCGATGATCTAAAATTAAAATCGTGCATGACACTTTTTACCGCAATTCAAGAAAAAAACACATGTTTTCAAGAGGTTTTAGATAAATATTACGATGGAAAACAGGATGATAAAACATTAAAGTTGCTTGAGGAAAATTAATAGTTGCCCATTTTCTACTCAAACAGACCGATTTTTCAGTTATTTTAACCGATTTTGACCTCATTTGGGGTGATTTTTTAAAATGGTGATGGAAAATACAGCTTTCGTTTTGTTGAACTTGTTTCAGCATCGCATCTTAAATCTGATGAATTCAATTAACTTCTTATATGAGTTCAAGGACGTGGCATTAGGAAACTTTGAGCATTAAAGGCAGGTTTTTGATGATTTTAAATAGATTTTTACCTCATTTCAGGAGGTTTTGATGATTTGTAACCATAAAAAACAGAATCTTTTTTTCATACGCCTTATCTTCCTCATAGGATCGAATAATGTTTAAATTCGTAAGAAATAAAAACACATAGCCAAGTGTCTGTTAACTTCAGAACATATTTAAAAGAAACCGGTGGTTTACCCGAAGTGCATTACGATCAACTAGCTTCCTCTTTACAAGTTAAAACAATAAAAAAGGGAGAGATTTTATCTAGTCTCGGTGAAATCTGTAAATATTCTTTTTTTGTTGAAGAAGGTCTTCTGCGATCTTATACCGTAGATGAAGCTGGTAAGGAGCATATCATTCAATTTGCTCCTGAGAATTGGTTTATCAGTGACAGAAGTAGTATTTTATTTGATGAACCTTCAGAGTTCTATTTAGATGCCGTAGAAAATACAACCGCGGTTGTTGTTGACGAAAATTTCTTAAAGAATGCTATTGCGCTAAGTGCAACTTTTCGCGAAAACAATAATAAATTGCTACATAATCACATCCGCCATCTGCAGAAAAGAATTAATCTATTGATTGGCGCTTCCGCGGAAAAGCGTTATCTCAATTTCATTAAATTATATCCTGACCTTCTAATGCGCGTTCCCCAGTGGATGATTGCGTCGTATCTAGGAATCACACCAGAGAGTCTTAGCCGAGTGCGTAAAGAACTGGCTGCTAACAATTTTAAACCTACTCTTTAGATATAAGAAAACTTATTTCTTACCATACATCAATGCCACTTATTTGCATTGTGCATTCCTTTGCACAACAAATTAAAAAGGATTTTTAAACAATAAAACCAAAAACAATGGCAACAAAAACAAAGTGGTTAATAGACGCGACACACTCAGAGATCAATTTTAAAGTAAAACACATGATGATCTCTAACGTAACTGGGCATTTTGAAAAATTTGATGGTTATGTAGAAACTGAAACTGATAGTTTTAAAGACGCTGAATTTAGTTTTGTAGCAGAAATAGATTCTATAAATACAAAAAATGAACAGCGGGATACGCACTTAAAATCAGATGAGTTTTTTGATGCTGCAACTCACCCACAACTTAAATTCGTTTCCAAATCTTTTGACGGTTCTAATCTTACAGGTGATCTTACAATTAAAGGTGTGACTAAAGAAGTTACGCTTGATACAGATTTCAACGGAATCGCAGTAGATCCTTACGGACAAACAAAAGCTGGTTTTGAATTGCAAGGATCAATAAACCGCAAAGATTTTGGACTTACATGGAGTGCCGTAACTGAAGCCGGAAATGTTGTTGTAAGTGATACAATTAAGCTTATTGCAGACATTCAGTTTATAAAACAATAAGCTAAAACTAAAAAATAAAAAGATTACTAATTCTAAATAATAAAACCTACAAGGAGGCCTTCGGCTACACCTTGCAGGTTTTTATTTTAGACAAAGACCGTCATGCTGAACTTGTTTCAGCACCGCATCATACTTTAAATAAATATATGAGAACCTGAAAGCCGTTCAGGTTGACAGCGGTAACTAATTTTTTGTGAACTCAATAGCCTTAGTACTTCTAAATCACAATAAAAAACCTATAAAGAGGCCTTTGGCTACACCTTGCAGGTTTTTATTTTAGACAAAGACCGTCATGCTGAACTTGTTTCAGCATCGCATCATACTTTAAATAAATATATGAGAACCTGAAAGCCGTTCTGGTTGACAGCGGTAACTAATTTTTTGTGAACTTAATAGATTTAGTTAGTCCTAAATCACAATAAAAAGGCTTTAGATAGTGTAAGTAATTCTTTCATAGAAAAATCCGTACCATTACCTAAATTCGGTTGCCAGTTACGGTCTTGACCTAGAAAGGAATTATTATCCCATTCTAGTAATCCTATTATAACTTCAGCCGTTATACGTCCACCTACAGGACCTAATCCTTCGCCCAGTTTAAAACCATCTTTATCTTCGCGTCCTATTACAGCAGCTTCAGCCAAAACATAAGCCCATAAGGGTATACCAGCATCAAGATCAACATTACTATAGGCACTCATTTCATTTACTACATAGTTACGTACTTGTTCTATCTCACCTGCATCTCGGCTCATACATTCTGCTATAATTTCACCAGATGGCAAAAGAAAACTTTGTGAGCGCATTAAATTTCTAGTGGCTAAAGAATGTAAATGCTCAGGTGTGTTGTCTTCTATAAAAGGGAGATCAAGAAGAGCAGAAGGTAGTTTTAAGTCTAATTTTGAGGCTCTTTGATAACTTCCATCAAAGTCAAAAAACTGATCCCAATCGATAACCTGCTTACTACTTTTAATGGGTTGAAAACCCATGCCCACATTAGATGAGAAAAGATCAAAAGTATCTCCTCCACTTTGCATATATACTTTCTGTGTTATCATAGAATGACCAAAACGATAACTTCCTACAGAAAATTCTACCGGAATAAATGGCCTATTGCATGGTTTATAAAACTCTCTTCCCCTGCCTAAAATTTTATCAACGACCACTTCTCCACACATCGTAGGTAAAAATTCATTTACAACAATCCATTGATAATGCCAAGTAGTTTGTTTTCTGGCTGCTTCGTATATTTTTTTATGATCTGGGTGAGCACCAGAAGCAGTTTCAATAGAATTATATATCTGATTATAGAAACGTATAAATGCCAATTGTAATTGCGAGACTATTCTGTTCTCATCGTTTCTTGCATCTCCTATTAAAGCTTTGCCTGTACCATTTCTTGGCAGGTCATGCTTTTCCAAAGCTTTACCCTGACCAATATTGTTATTTGTTTCTCCAGTAAGTAAACGCAGACTATCTGTGGCATACAAAAAAGGTTCATCCTCAGGTCCCTCCCCAAAAACACAATCCATATCAAGCGCCGGAGTTCTAAAATTCTCTATTTCTATAGCTTCATTTATACCGCCAAAACTGGAAGTTGTATCCAGAGTAATATCGTGATCTATAAATTGACCTAGATACACCATTCCCAAAGGGACGCTTTGTGTATGGTTATCTGTAACACCTCCATCCATTGGCCCGCCTTTTTGACCCATTTCTGTAAGTACTTTAGGATTTAAAAATAATGGAGGATGCCCTGAGAACATACGCCCAAACCTTCCTGTACGTTCTTCATCTATTGATTGATGGGAACACATATAAGCCAGTTGTGGCATTTCTTTTAAGCCGTGATGGTGAAAATTCTTCATTTTAAGTTTATTTTGATTGACAATCAAATTTCATTAAAATAAGTACTTATAAAACAGGTGTTTACACCCTAATAATTAATATTTTCCCCTTATTATTTTAATCTTTAAATAAAAAACCTGCACAATCGTTATGATTGTGCAGGTTTCATTATTTATAATCTAAGTCAGTAATTACCTCACCAACTTCTTATATTTAATACGTTTTGGCATTAGATCTCCACCAAGACGTTTCTTCTTGTTTTCTTCATAATCTGAAAATCCGCCTTCAAAGAAATAAACCTGACTGTCACCCTCAAAAGCGAGAATATGTGTACAGATTCTGTCTAAGAACCAACGGTCGTGAGAAATAACAACTGCACAACCTGCGAAATTCTCCAGTCCTTCTTCAAGTGCTCGAAGTGTGTTTACATCAAGGTCGTTTGTAGGCTCATCCAGCAACAGCACGTTACCTTCTTCTTTTAAGGTCATTGCAAGGTGAAGCCTGTTACGCTCACCACCAGAAAGCATAGATACTTTTTTATTTTGTTCGCTTCCGCTAAAATTGAATCGGCTTAAGTACGCGCGACTGTTTACCTGCTTACCGCCCATCATGATAAGTTCCTGCCCATCACTAAAGTTTTGCCAGATACTTTTTTCAGGATCAATATTAGAATGTGATTGATCTACATATGCGATTTGCGCAGTCTCACCAACTTCAAAAGTCCCTTTATCAGGCTCAATTTCGCCCATTATCATCTTAAAAATTGTGGTTTTACCAGCACCGTTAGGACCAATAATCCCAACAATTCCCGCCTGCGGAAGATTAAAATTTAAATCTTCATAAAGCAGCTTATCGCCAAAAGCCTTACTCACACCTTTAGCCTCGATTACGTTTGTCCCTAAACGTGGCCCGTTAGGTATGTATATCTCCAGCTTTTCATCAGTTTGTTTTTGATCCTGACTAAGGAGTTTATCGTAATTACTTAAACGCGCTTTTTGTTTAGCCTGTCGACCTTTAGGCGCCATACGCACCCATTCTAACTCACGTTCAAGTGTTTTTTGACGCTTGCTTGCTTGTTTCTGTTCCTGCGCCATACGCTTAGACTTTTGCTCTAACCAGGAAGAGTAATTTCCTTGCCAGGGTATTCCTTCTCCCCTATCTAATTCTAGAATCCACCCTGCAACATTATCCAGAAAATAACGGTCATGCGTTACCGCAATTACTGTGCCTTTATATTGAGCTAAATGATGCTCTAGCCAGTGTACACTTTCTGCATCAAGGTGGTTAGTAGGTTCATCAAGAAGCAAAACATCTGGTTCCTGAAGTAAAAGTCGGCAAAGTGCAACACGTCTTCTTTCCCCACCAGAAAGAACTCCTATTTTTTGATCTGCAGGCGGCGTACGTAAAGCATCCATCGCGACTTCCAGTTTATTGTCAAGTTCCCAGGCATCACGTGCATCGATCTCATCCTGCAAAACTGCCTGACGATTCATCAGTTTTTCCATCTTATCAGGATCAGAATATACTTCTTCAAGACCAAACTGATCATTGATGCTATTGTATTCATCAAGAATAGCAACCGTTTCTGCAGCGCCTTCTTTTACGATCTCAAGAACAGTTTTCTCATCGTCAAGTTTAGGCTCCTGCTCCAGATAACCCACAGTAAATTCTTTATCTGAAGTAACATCGCCCTGGTAGTTTTTCTCTACTCCTGCAATGATCTTTAGTAAAGTAGATTTACCAGAACCGTTTAAACCTAGGATACCAATTTTGGCTCCGTAAAAGAAGCTTAAATATATATTCTTTAAAACTGGTGTATTTGCTCCGGGATAGGTTTTAGAAACCCCAGACATTGAAAAAATTACTTTTTTATCGTCAGCCATTTTGCTTTTAAAATTTTTATAATTGAGGAAATGATTAGACACGAGGCTTTCACCTCATTAAATCATAACTGCAAATGTCCTAAAATTTGGTGACAAAAACAGGATGATTATGAGGCATTACAAAATAAAACCAAGGTTTAAATCAAGATTTATGTAAACCCAAAAGTCTCAGAATAATTACTAGTTGCCCCGTGTGATAAGCGTTGTGCTCAACAACAAGCATTAGTTCCCGCAGTAAAGTTTGATCTTCACCATTTTTAACCGGTTGCATCAACTTATCAGGAGAATCTGAAATGAATTTAACCAGATCGTCCCGGTCTCTAAAGAAACTGTTCTTTAGGTTTTTCCACTCATTTTCAGTTTTAGGTGCCTGCTCTTCTGGCCAGTAATCGTCTGGCCATTTTGATTCCTGATAATCATCTGCCACGCAGAATTGCAGAATATCATGCTGCGCGTAACGCATGTGATAAAAAATCTCATAAAAGGAATACGGCAAACCATGTGGCCGCTCGCCCAATTTGTCAAAAGTTATTTCGTCAAGAAAAGTTTTAATCGGTGAGAAAGCCTCACCACCTTCCAGATGTTTTACAAGTCGTTTAATAGTCTCAGCATCCATATTCTCTCTTTTTAATTGTTAGTTAATCATACCCTGCCTTTAAGCGCATTAAAAACCCATGCGATGGCAAAAAAACCTATCCCAACCGCGGCAAAACCGTAACCTGCTACATCTTTATAGCGTATTGCGCCTAAGGCAATTAAGCCTAAACCTACAACAATCATTATAAAAGTAGCCCAGCCCAGCACTGTATTTTTATTCATCATTATTCATTCTTTTATGGCGCCTCAGAGGGTATAAAAAATCTGATTTGCGACTTGTAGCATTTTATTTAGTTCGCATGTTTGCCGCCCATGAGTTACAAATATCGCTATTTCTTATAATTATACCTACAGAGAACGACAGCGAATTCGTATTTTCGTCTGGACTAAAAATTTTGCGTTAAGGATTGAAGCAAGCTACCGCGTAGCGCTGAAAGCCTGACCTCAGGGCTTTTATAAGTCCTGAGGTAACGCCCAAATACATATCATGGATATCAACTTCAATAAAAACGAAGATCATAATAAAATGCTTGTTTCAGATATGAAGCAACGCTTTGCGAAAGTTAAACTTGGCGGTGGTGAAAAACGCATTGCCAAACAGCATGAAAAAGGCAAATTGACCGCTCGCGAACGCATCGATTTTTTGCTTGATAATCCCGAAAAAGCAGTCGAAATAGGAGGTTTTACAGGTGAAGGCATGTATGCTGAACACGGCGGTTGCCCCAGCGGTGGCGTGGTGGTGAAGATTGGTAAAGTATCCGGAAAGCAATGTATCGTAGTAGCTAACGATGCTACCGTAAAAGCCGGGGCGTGGTTTCCCATTACTGCCAAAAAGAACCTGCGCGCTCAGGAAATTAGTATAGAAAACAGATTGCCTATCATTTATCTGGTAGACAGTGCCGGGGTTTATCTGCCCCTGCAGGACGAAATCTTCCCAGATAAGGAACATTTTGGCCGCATTTTTCGCAATAATGCCGTAATGAGTAGTATGGGCATTACCCAGATTAGCGCGATTATGGGCAGCTGTGTTGCGGGCGGTGCTTACCTGCCTATTATGAGCGATGAGGCGATGATCGTAGATAAAACCGGGAGTATTTTTCTTGCAGGTAGCTATCTGGTTAAAGCGGCAATAGGCGAAAGCATTGATAATGAAACGCTGGGCGGTGCAACCACACATTGCGAAATTAGCGGTGTTACTGATTATAAAGCGACTGACGACAAGGATGCATTGACACGCATTAAGAATATCATGGATAAAATAGGTGATTTTGAAAAAGCAGGCTACAACCGTAAAAATCCGGTAAAACCGGCTCAAAATCCGGCAGAAATATATGGTTTGCTTCCGCGAAAGCGTAGCGATCAATATGATATGATGGAAATCATTAACCGTCTTACAGATAACTCTGAATTTGAAGAATATAAAGCCGGTTATGGCCAGACGATCATCACGGGTTATGCACGTATAGACGGCTGGGCTGTGGGTATTGTGGCTAATCAACGCAAGATCGTTAAAACGAAAAAAGGCGAGATGCAGTTTGGTGGTGTGATCTACAGCGACAGCGCAGATAAGGCCACGCGATTTATAGCTAATTGCAACCAGAAGAAGATTCCGCTGGTATTTTTACAAGATGTTACCGGTTTTATGGTGGGCAGCAAAAGTGAGCATGGCGGCATTATAAAAGACGGTGCAAAAATGGTAAATGCGGTGAGCAATTCGGTTGTGCCCAAGTTTACGATTGTTATTGGAAATTCTTACGGAGCCGGTAATTATGCCATGTGCGGCAAAGCTTATGACCCACGGTTAATTGTTGCATGGCCATCGGCAGAGCTTGCCGTGATGAGCGGTAACAGTGCTGCTAAAGTTTTACTGCAAATAGAAACTGCTTCTCTAAAAAAGCAAGGAAAGGAGATAACGCCTGAAGTTGAAAAAGAGCTTTTTGATAGAATAAAAGCAAAATATGATGAGCAGGTTTCACCATATTACGCCGCTGCACGATTATGGACAGATGCGATCATAGACCCTTTAGACACAAGAAAATGGATCTCTACGGGCATTGAAGCGGCAAACCACGCGCCTATTGAAAAACCATTCAACTTAGGAATTATACAAGTGTAATTTTAACATGTAAAATATCTCATGTTTAATAAAAAATTAAATTAACTTGTTTGCGAAATCCCCTAATTAAAACCACATGCGATTATGGAATAAGTCAAAGGCAAAATCTGGCAAAGGATTACCATTAGAGCCTTTTTTTGAACTTTCGCATGACTTTTTATGTATCGCAGGCTACGATGGTTTTTTTAGAAAAGTGAATCCCGCTTTTCAATCACTTTTAGGCTATTCTGAAAAGGAGTTGATGTCAAGACCTATTTCTGATTTTATCTATCAGGAGGACAAAGAAACTACTGCAAAGTTTAGAGAAAGCCTGCTGAATAATATTCCGCTTCTAAATTTTGAAAACCGCTATGCTACAAAAGAAGATGAGATTGTCTGGCTCTCGTGGACATCTGTAGCTATTCCTGATAAAAAACTGGTTTACGCTATTGCGAAAAATATAACGCATCTTAAAAAGCTAGATCAGGAACGCAACCTGCTACTTACAGATCTTACTAAAATAAATAGCGACCTTAAGCAATTTACCTATACAAATTCGCATGATCTGCGATCACCGGTTAGTAATTTGCTGGCCGTCTTTGAATTGCTTGATACTAATAACATAAAAGATGAAGAAACTCTTAACCTTTTAGAATTATTACGCCTATCTGCAGAAAGTTTAAAAGATACCTTAAATGAATATGTAGACACACTTATTGAGCGAGATCATCAAAATGCATCTGTTATAAATCTATGTCTGGAAGCCACGCTCAACACCACGCGGCAATCAATAGGTTCTCTTATTAGAAATTCAAAAGCACAATTTATAGTAGATTTTTCTGAAGTTGAAGAAGTTTCCTTCAACAAAAATTATCTTGAAAGTATCTTTCTGAATCTCATCACTAATTCTATAAAATATGCCAAACCAGATGTTAAACCTATAATTACGATAATTTCAAAAAAAGGAAATGGCTGTAATTTACTTATATACAGCGACAATGGTCTTGGCTTTGACATGCAAAAAGTAAAGGATAAAATATTTGGTTTACACCAAAAATTCCACAATCATATTGACAGCAAAGGCATTGGCCTGTACCTTGTTTATAACCACATAAGAAGTCTGGGTGGGAATATAAATGTGGAAAGCGCTCCCAATGAGGGAACGACTTTCACCATTTCATTTAAAGCTTAACCCTTATCTGCTTTCCAGCAGAATAGGTTTCTCGGCTAGTTTTTTAACTTCATCCAGAACTCCCCATTTTTCAAGCAGCGGTTCTTCAAGTGATTTTTCACGAAATTCATCTGGTGTCATAATTGGTATACCATAAATTATAGGATAATACCTTTTGCATTTTGGGCAGGTTAATAATCCTTCCCTAATTTCCTCATTTTCATCCTGCATAAAAATGCGCACATTCAAGTCTTGCTTATCAATTGGGCAACACAGTTTATTTAAAAATGACTTTTTCATATTTGTATATTTTTTAAGGCATTGGTGTATTCCCGGGTTTCATTTTCAGGTGAATCTGAACTCATAATTCCGGAAATAACAGCCACGCCCTGAATATTTAAATCTTTAAAATTTTTAATTTTTTCCGGATCGATCCCGCCGGAAATAAAAATAGGTTTTGCGGTAATTGCCCGCGCTTTTTTTATTGTATCATAACTCACGATCTCACAGCTGGACACTGAAGCCGATGGGTACATCGCACAAAAAGAAATATAATCACAAGCATTTTCTTCGGCCCATTTTATTATTTCTAGATTGTTAGAACAGGTGATTCCAAAAATTGCTTGTTCAGCAATATCGGCCTGAATGGCATCAAAATCGGGTGGAATAGCATCAAAATGCACTCCGTCAAGCGAGGTTTTTTTCACCAGTTTCCATTCTTTATTGATCAATAGCGGAACCTGATATTTTGTAGTAATTGTCGATATTTTGTCAATTAAACCGATTTTTGAGTCTAAATCGGCGTTTTTTTGCCAGTTATTCCAGATCTGCACGAGCGAAACTCCGCCTTCTAAGGCTGCTTCTAATTTGGATAAAAGTTGATCTTCTGGAATTGCAGGATCAATTACCAGATAAATTCCTTTTAATTCCAGAGCTGCTTTTTTCATTTTCTGATTGTCAATTATTTGTAAATTTCTTCTTCGTCATGCCGAAATTGTTTCGGCATCTCATCATCTATGAAAACCAAAATCACAGAATGTGACCCTTATACTCACTTCGGCAAGCTCAGTGTGACAATTCAGGATGACGATACTTTTATGATTGTATTCTAAAATAGATTTCATTTTAATCCTTTTTTATAGGCTGTAAAAAATGCTTCCCAGTATGGATCAGTTCCGTCGAAATTCATTTCTTTTTCGATTCCATTTTCAGCGATCTTAAAACCCGCCGATTTCGGAGTAATTTCGCCAACAGCGGTGGCTTTTATTCCATTTTCATACAGATGGTTAATTAACTTTTGCTCAACTCCTTTTTTGACGATCATGATCATTGACCCCGCACCAATGCAATAGCGATGATCTATTTTAAAAAGATCGCAGATTTGCTTCTGGGCTTCACCCAGCGGGATCTTTTCATTAACAATTGTAAATCCGCACCCGGAAGCCTGTGCCACTTCGCTTATCGCTCCTATCACTCCACCTTCGGTTACATCATGCATGGCTTTGAGTTCGTTATTCGGTTTTAAAATTTCGGTGGCGAGCAAAGCTTCTTTTAAAGAAGAAGTCTGGTAAAAATTAGCTTCCGCCTGTTTATAAATTGCAGTACCCAATTCCTGAATTACCGTTTCCGGAAAGCTCTTTGCCAGAATAGAAGTCGAACTTAACGCGCTTTCTTTCGTGGCAACGATAACATCTCCTGCTTCGGCATTATTACTCGTTAAAATCTTGTTTTTAGGCGCGGTTAATAACATTGTGCCGCCACCGGAAATCGTAGAGTTCTGTCCTTCTATTTGTCCTGTATGTCCGCCAGTAATTGCCACGCCTATTTCTTCACAAAAAGTGTGTATGTAGTGCCAGTATTCCTGAAAATCAGCAGCGCTTAAATTCACCGGAAGGTTGAGCACAAACTGCGCAAATTGTGGAGCAAAACCGGTTGTCGCCATATCATTTGCAAGCAGATGCACAGATAACCAAGCTGATTCTTTTAACCCAAGGGAAGGAATCAATGACAACGGATCGCTTGAAACCGCCATCGCTTTCCCGTCACCCAGATCAATAATTGCAGTGTCTACACCAAATTTTGGCCCGGTGATTACCTCATCCCGCTTATAGCCACATTTGGGCAGCAGAATATCCTTGAAACTAGTTGCTGAAATCTTTCCGAAATTATTTTCAAACGCGCTCATTCTACATCATTTAATTGCACATGCAAACCGAAGAAATCACCGTAAGTCATATTCCATTGCTGTACGGGAAACCATTTTGGCAAGCCTGTCGTCTTCCAGGTAATGGTATAATCGCGGCCTTTTAATGCTTCGTCAATCACTTTTGTAAGTGTGTGCGGAGTGTAGAAATTTGCAGTCACATAAAACGGATTCTTACCAAAAGCCTGCTGTACCCGCCGTCTTATAAGCTTGGTGGTATTTCTGTTCATCATTCCAAAAATGATCCCGTATTTCCCCACGCGCACAGCTTCCCGAATTACAGCGACCGGATCTTTGTAATATTCAAACGTGGCAATAAAGGCCAGTGCATCAAAGGTGTGGTCTTTAAACGGCATGTGGTGAGAATCTGCCAAAACCAGGTCACCATCGAAAAGGTGTGCGCCCTGCCCCAGCATAAATGGCGAAATATCGCCGCCGCTGGCCTCTATACCAATCTCATGCCACCAGCGGGTGAAACGTGTGGTACCGCAGCCAAATTCCAGTAGGGTTTGTACACGTTCATCCTTTTTAATTAGGGAAGCGAGTATTTTTTTCTGCCAGACTTCTGCACGTTTATAGGGCCCTTCATAATACAATTCATACGTGTCTGTATGCTCGCGGTTAAAGAACCACTCATCCCTGCCCTGCCACTTCTGCAGATTTTTAGTGACCAGGTCAAATTTTTGTTTTTGTAATTCGTTCATTTCAGGTGTTTTTTATTTTAAAACGACCCGACTTTCAAAATAAGCAGATAGGAGAAAAAGCGCAGAACACGCTTTTTAAAAGATTTTACTTTCCTACGCTGGCATTATCCAGATCAGGTTAAACGGGTTTAATCTCAGCAGAAAATCTGCACCCCGAGTATGACACTAAATTACAAAAATTAAATACAGTCTTATTAAAAAGCCTTCTCAAATTTATCGAGAAGGCTTTCAAGTAAAAACAACACTAAATCAATCAATTAACTTTGAATTTAAACATATTGTCATTCATATAATTTCAAATCTAAATAGGATTTAATGTGAACGAACAACTTCTTCTTCAGCTATTGGTTCAACGTAGCCTTTAGGTGGTTTTTTGTGCCAGTATGAAGCTAGTATAGAACCGGTAATATTCATCAACGGACCAAAAACCGCGGGCGCCAAGCCCATTGTGGCGATCTTCCCTACAGAGTTGGCAATCGCAGAAGCTAGTCCGCCGTTTTGCATACCCACCTCAATAGCGACTGTACGCGCATCGCGTTCAGGCATTTTAAAAAGTCTGGCAAACCAATATCCCAAAGTGTAACCAAATAAGTTATGTACCAAGACAATAAGAATCAACAAAGCTCCTATATCTAAAAGACTATCTCTACCCGCAGCGGTAATTACAACAATGATCAAAGCAATACCTACCATAGAAACGATGGGCATGGCTTTATCCATCCATTTGGTTTTGCCATGAAAAAGCTTATTAAAAAGAAGACCTGCTCCTATTGGGATTATGATCATTTTAGCGATGCTCCACATCATCGCCAGCACATCAATTTCAATAAATTCACCTGCCAAAAATTTCATTAAAACCGGAGTAAGAAAAGGTGCTAGCAATGTTGCGATTGAAGTAATAGTAAGCGAAAGTGCCAGGTTAGCTTTCGCCAAATAGGCCATAACGTTAGAAGCTAGTCCGCTGGGAGAACAACCTATTAATACAATACCTGCAGCGATTTCTGGTGGAAAATCACTGATTTCTGCCAGAGCAAGACCCATTATAGGCATGATTGCAAATTGCGCTACTACGCCAATTAGAACCCCTTTTGGAGTTTTAAAAACCGCCATAAAATCCTTTCCACTCATAGAAGTACCCATACCAAACATAATGATCTGAATAAGCGGGGTAATTAAGTTTGTCAACTTAAAATCACCAACCTGGATAAAATAAGCTGGATAATACATTGCCATTGTTACGGCCGCAAAGATCATAGTTGTATAAACAAAACCTTTAAGCGATTCATAACCATTAAAACCTAAGGCGAGGAATACAAAGAATGCTATTAACATAGGTCCACCGGAATCAATATGCCCGGTGAAAGCCATACCTAAAAAAATGAATAGTAAGATTATGGCCAAGCCTATAAAAATGGAATATTTATTTAAGTTTTTCAAAATGATTATCGTTTAAATATTAGCGGATTTTCGTTCTCCCAGAGCGATTTTATGCCTAAAAAATCAGATTTTAAATGCCTGACGGCCGAGTAATTTCCATCTACCATCCTGCTTTTGAAAGATTAGCATATTACCTATATGAATATGAATAGGATCTCCAGAATTAAGCGCTTCAGAATCAAAAACCTGACGTACTATAGCCGTATTCCCAGCCATGGTTATACTTTGGTTAGAAATATCTATAGAAGTGAAATCATAAGACCCATGCAGCAGATCATCTATAAATTCTTTTTTGTTCTGCACTTTCCCACTGGAATGGCCGTAGCTCAACTCATCTGCAACGATTGCGTCAAGTGATTCCTGAGTGGGATCAATAATCGCAGCATTTAGCGACTGAACTGCTTCAGTAAGATTCTGCTGACTTTTTACGGATGATGTTGATGTAGCTGTTGATACTCGCGGAGTTTCTTTTGCTTTCTTCTCAGTTTCTTCACAGCCAGTTATCACAAGGCATATAAGAAGTAAATAAAAAATATATGTAGTTTTCATGATTGGTTAATTTAATAGTGGTTTATAATATCTTACTGTTAAAATTTAATTTGGATGCATTACGATATCATTTAATTTATTAGTTAAGGCAAAAGCCACATATTGACTTCCAGACTTTTGGCCTCTACCCCCGCCACACGCAATGGCTATGTATTGTTTACCATCTACCATATAGGTAATAGGCGTGGCATAACCCGCGGCAGGTAATGCATGCTCCCATACAACTTTGCCAGTTTTCTTATCAAAAGCTCTAATCTTTTCATCTTTCGCAGCAGCGATAAAAACCAGTCCTCCCGCTGTAACTACAGGACCGCCATAATTTTCTGTCCCCGTAGCAGGAACACCTTTCGCTTTAAGCTCTGGATACTCCCCCAAAGGCACTCGCCACAAATATTCTCCCGTATTTAGGTCAATTGCATTAAGCGTTCCCCAAGGTGGTTTTATGCCAGGATAACCGTTTTGATCTTCAAGTTTCTTCCAGGATTTGATCGCATAATCGGGTTCAAAACCAAATGACGTTTGGCTATCTTCAACCTCTTTATTTTCAGGTAAAACCTCAGCATTGGCATGCATTTCTGTAGCTATGTCAAAAAGATAATTTGCAATAGCTTTTCTATCATTTTCCGTTAGATGATCAAAAGAAGGCATTCTGCCACTTCCTGTTTTTATAACAGTTTCTACCTGCGCCTGATTGAGCCTTTTGCCAAGATTGCTGAGATCTGGGAATTGGTCTGAACTTCCCTTTTTATCTACGCCATGGCAGGCAGCACAATTTATTTGATACAGGGCATTGCCATGCGAAACATTAGCCAGCTGTTCTTTTCTACTGTTTGCATTAGTCATTTGCAACAGCCACGGATCATTATTAGCATTTTGATAAAAGACACCTTCAGGATCTATGGCATTTCCTCCCCATTCTACTCCCCCACTATAACCGAAGAGCAACGTTCCTTTTTCACTGGGTGGTGTAAATTTGTTAGCGTAACTATATTTTTTACTGATTTCTTTTACATAAGTTTCAGAATCAGGAGACAAATTTGTTATATCCTCTTCTTTAAAGACCTGATTAGAAAGTGGCAACGGTTTTACCGGAAACTTTTGTACCGGCCAGGGATGCTCGCCCGGCAATCCATTTACAGGTACAGGTAACTCTTCTACAGGAAATATAGATTTGCCGGTATCGCGATCAAGCACGTAAACCAAACCATCTTTAGTTGCCTGAACAACCACATCTATGTTTTTTCCATCCTTGCGTATTGTAGTAAGATTAGGTGGACAAGGATGATCTCTATCCCAAAGGTCGTGATAGATGGTCTGGTAATACCATTGCATCTTCCCGGTGTTTGCATTTAGCGAAATCACGCAATTAGCAAAAAGGTTTTTCCCCTCCCTATTACCCCCATAAAAATCTGATGCAGGTGAACCCGTACCAAAATAAACCATTCCTCTTTTATCATCTACAACAAGCCCGCCCCAGTTGTTAGCTCCGCCTATTTCTTTATACGCGTCTTTAGGCCAGGTCTCGTAACCAAATTCACCAGGATGTGGAATAGTACGAAAGACCCATTCTAATTTTCCGGTTATGATATTAAAAGCTCTAATATGACCGGGAGCCGCATCTCCTCGTTCCGAAACGCTGGATCCCAGTATCAAAAGATCCTTAAAAATCACACCTGGCGTTGTCGCACTTACTGCAAGTTCATTCACATCATTTTCTATATTATCTGAAAGTCCCTCATGCAGATCTACAGTACCATTATTTCCGAAAGTGGGTATAAGAAGGCCATTATCGGCATTTATGGCATATAAAATAGAGCCAATCGTGAATAAAATCCTGCGGTCATTTTCTTTCTCCCAATATACCACACCGCGGTTTGCAGTTATATGTGATTTATTTAATTTAGAAGATGGAGAGAAGGTCCAGATCTCTTTGCCTGTGGCTGCGTCTACAGCAAATAAATCAAGATCAGGATTTGTACCATACAAGATACCTTTTACCACAATGGGTTGACATTGAATTGATTTTGATCTCTTCTTTTTCATATTTAAAGTGTCTTGATCTCTATCACTGTTGTAACTCCAGGCAACTTTTAAATCATTTACATTCTCAATATTGATCTGTTTTAAAGGGGAATATCTGTTTCCTTCTTTATTACCCCCATAATAGGGATAATCATTACCTACCTGAAAAACTACACCTGACTTTTTAGGAATATGATCTTTACAGGCAGTATTTATTAAAATCAATAAAAAGATAAATGCCAATCTATTTATCATAAGAACAGTGGCTCTCTATATTGTCTAATAATTGTGCGCCTTTAAATAATCATCCAGCTCTTTTCTGGTCATAGGCAAATCACTATCAGGATAGTTTTTAATGTAAGAGAGAAAATCTGCCTTAATCTCGTCTGTCCATCGTGTATCTATCTGACCGGCTGTATATGTTTTTTCGCGTAAGCGCTGAAAGCCAAATTGATCTCTGAGGTTTGTTACTTCAGAAGATAGTACTAATTCGTCCACTAGGTGAGCAGGAATAAAAACGATACCGTACTTAGTAGCAAGAACCACATCACCGGGAAGTACAATTGCCCTGCCAATGCGTATGGGTGCATTAATAGATGTGAGCATTTCCTGCTGAAGGTAAGAAGGATCGTCACCTCTAAACCAGCCATTAAAACCATCTATCTCTTCAAGACCCTTTAAATCACGCACTCCTGCGTCAAAAATCACCCCATTATTAGAGTTGGCATAAATTGCATTCCCCAGATTAGAGCCTATTAAAGTACCATCAATCACGCGGCCATAACCATCTGCTACATATACATCTCCCGGTTCCAAGATCTCTATAGGCCAGGAGTTACTACCCCCTATAGTATCACGCTTTTCAGCAGCGCCCATAACTTTGATCTGCTTGTTGTAGTCTGGTCTTAAAGGCATGTATTGAGCAGTAAGCACTCTTCCCGTCATTACCTCATCTTTATTGATGATTTTCCATCCTCCATCATATTGATTGTTGTAACCTTTACCACGCAGATATCCCCAGGCTTCTTCCACATTCACATGCTTTAACCTCTTGAGAATGGCATCAGAAACTTTAGGTCTACCATCTGCAGATCGTTCACCTTTCCATTGAGAAGTTAAAGATTTGATATAATCTGTTGAGGAAGCGACCTGTTGGGCCGAAGACCAACTGAACGAAAAGAGACCTAGGATTGCAAGAATTATAATTTTCTTCATAACTAAATTGATATTTAAAACCTACTTATTAATAACCAAGAAAAGGAAACCGGCCTACCGATTTCCTTTTATAAATTTGTCTTCTCCTAACTAAAGGTTCTGTCGTGAGCTCTTCTCTCATTCCATTGATCTGTAGGAACAAAGTAACTCGTATCACGTGGGTCTATATGCTCTTTCAAGACATCTTCGTTGAGTTCAATACCCAGACCTGGCGCTGTAAGAGGAACATTGGCAAACCCCTTCTCGATCATTTTTCTACCATCTGTTGTCACTACCAAATCTTCCCACCAGGGAAGATCAACTGAGTGATGTTCTAAAGCCAAGAAATTCTGAGTAGCTGCTGCACAGTGTACATTTGCCATAAAAGATATAGGCGTACCAGCCTGATGCATCGCCATTGCAATGCCAAATTCTTCAGCATAATCGCCTATTTTCTTGGTTTCTAACAATCCTCCAGAGGAAGCAAGATCAGGATGAATAATATCAACAGCACGCGCATGTATAAGAGGTTTAAAATTCTCTAACAAGTAAATATCCTCTCCTGTAAGTGTGGGTGTTTCTATAGCATCGCTAATTGTCTTCCACTGTTCTGTGTACTGCCATGGCACCACATCTTCTAACCAGGCAAGTCTGTATTTTTCAAGTGCTTTCCCTAGTCTTATTCCATTATTTGCATCAAAATGACCATAATGATCTGTTGAAAGTGGTATTTCGTATCCTACCAGATCACGCACGTGCTCCACAATTTGAGCTAGTTCTTCAAGTCCCTTCTCTGTAATTTGTACCTGTGTAAATGGGTGCATCGTATTACCATAAGAAGTAAATTTGCTTTGATCACCCCATTGTCTAAGTGTACCATCATTCTCTTCCCAAAATTTTGAATTCACAAGAGTGTCTTTCTTACCTCGAAGCTCGCCAATTGAAACGTCCATCTTTAACCAAGTATATCCCTGATCATTGAGCCTGTAGTTGATCAATTTACGCTGCTCTTCTACAGATCCTGCTTCTGGCGTATCTGCATACAAACGCACTTTATCCCTATATCTACCGCCGAGTAATTGCCACGCCGGAACGTCATACGCTTTACCACAAATATCCCATAATGCCATTTCTACACCACATACTCCCCCTGCTTGTCTGGAGGGACCACCAAATTGCTTAATCGCTTTAAAAATCATCTCAACATTACAGGGATTCATGCCCAGAATTCTACTCTTAAGCATCAAAGCATATCTAACATCTGATGCATCTCTTACTTCCCCAAGACCGTATATTCCTTGATTTGTATCTATTCTTATAATTGGAGTCCCTCCCATGACACGGGTAAGTACATACCTCATATCTGTGATCTTAAGATCTGATGGAGCAGATGATTTTTTAACCTTAGAGGTTGTTTCCTCAATGGTCTCTTCAAATGAATAGCCCATAAAACTGGTTAACGCGATTCCACCCAGAGCTGTTTTCTTAAGAAAGCTACGACGAGCACTACCCGTATCTGGACTAGCTATTTCTGCATTAAGAGCATCAGCATAAGCCCTTTCCTCTCTTTTGTTTTTTGCAATTAATTGCTGTATTACATTTTTCATAAAGAATAATATTAGACGGGTTGATTATCCCCCTTGGTTTTATTTGATGTGCATTTATAAGATCGATTGCTCTATTGATCCCACCAAACATGGGTGTCAAGATTATCAGGTCCCATTCTGGAAATAGCGGCCTGTACATTTTCACTATTCACGGCAATCTCTGATGTAGGATATGTAAGACGATGAATAAAATCACCCGTTATATCCTGCCCGGGATAGTTATTAGGTGCGAGATCAGGATATCCTGATCTTCTGAAATTAGCAAAGGCTTCTGGACCATTTAAAAATGAGGCTACCCAATACTGGGTATTGATCTGCTCAAGAGCATTTGCGCTGTCGTAAGGATTTGCTGCCAGATAGGCATTGATATCTTCATCAGGTATTGCAGAATCTTCATCATAATAGGCCATTTGCATCATATGACCCCGAACGCCATTGTTATAATATTCTTCTGCCGATCCTGATATCCAGCCACGTACAGCAGCTTCGGCCAAAAGAAGTTGAGTTTGGCCATACGTAAGCATGAACATTGGTGAACTGGTTTTTGCTATTCTTGTTCGATCTGCCTGGCTAAATGCATAAAAACTGGCTATTCCCAAATCTGATACTACATTTTGAATAGAAATATTATCATGCCCCATGGGCATTCCTATCTGATCATCTGCATCTGTTGATGCATTTGCAGCAACTTGTTCAGGCCCAGATGAGGCACCTACATATCTCACGGCAATGGCTTGAAGACGAGGATCGTCTGTATTTTTTAGATAATCTACAAAAGTGTCTACCAGATAGTAATTATTGGCTTCACTGCCATTTAAAGTAGCCCCGATCGAATTTGTAAAGTTATTATCATGTCTTATTACAAAATCGTCATCATTTGAAGTCATAACGCCACCGGCAACGGCATCTTTAACAAGTTGCTCTGCCATAGAGGGATTTACTTTTACAAGTCGCATACCTATACGTAGTAAAAGACTGTTACCTAGTTTTCTCCATTTAGAAAGGTCTCCGGAATAAAGAACTTCACCTGGGACAGGAAGAGCAGAATCACTAAGCCCGGCTGTAGCTTCTTTAACTTCTTTAATAAGATCCATATAGATATCTTCCTGGGAATCATAAACCGGGAGTACAATTTGATCAGAATATCCTTTTCCAGCTTCAAAATAGGGTATATCACCATAATCATCTGTAAGAACCATAAACGTATATGCCTGAATTAAGCGCCCCATATTTAGGAGATTGCTTTTCTCCGGCATATCTGTTAGCTGATTTATTAGATCGCCGGTATGCTTAATCACAGATTCATAATAATCTACCCACTGCTCTGCTGCTCCATCTCGATTATCCTGATTATAGTTAGCCCCGGTCAACAATCCAGAATTGGGTGTAATTATCTGTTGTACAATACCAATATCATATTTTAGACCTCCGGTAGAAAATGAAGATCCTATTATGGCATTATTTAACAGGAATACCTGATCAACATCAGTAGGATCTACTGTATTCGTATTTATCTCGTCAAAATTTCCCTCACATGCCGAAAATGAAATCAGAAGAATGAAAATAAAAACGCAGTTAATTATATTTTTCATAATTACTTTAGTTTTAAAATTTGCAATTAAGATTAAACCCGAAACTGCGGGTTGTAGGAACTCCGGTTGATTCTAACCCTGATACATTGTCTGAGCTAAAGCCAAATGAATCAGGATCAATATTATCTACCCATTTTTTAAGCATAAGAACATTGTTTGCCACCAGACTCAGTGTTACTCCAGTTAATGGAGAATTTTCAGGAATGAATTTTTTAAAATCATATCCCACTGTTATCTGACGCAACTTCCAGAAACCGCCATTATAGACTATAGGTTCTATGATCTGTGAAGAGCGTACTACTTCCCAATATCTCTGTGATTCAGTCGCAACAGTATTTGGTTCGCCCTGTTGATTCACTCCCTCACCTATCACACCAGTATCTCTACCGGGAAGTGTCATCTTGTGTAGCCCATGTCTCACCGCATTAAAATTGGTGCCGGAAATCATTTTGTTCCCTAGTTTAAAATCTATTAGAAAAGACATATTAAAATCTTTGTATCTGAAGTTATTAGTGATACCACCTATCCAGTTAGGTAAAGCGCTGCCATAATATTTAATATCATCGCTGCGTAAAGCCCTTCCGTCATCTCCAAAAATCTGGCGTCCCTGATCATCACGCTTATATGCGAAACCTGCTAGCTGCCCTATTTCTTCACCCACTACCTGATAGAGAAAGCCGTTAAAAATGTGTGTTCCTACTAATATACTTTCTCCGGGTGTATCAGTTAACAGACTTATAACTTTAGTCTTGTTAAACGACCCATTCACGGTAAAGTCCCATTGAAAGTCTGTTGTTCTTACCGGCACCACATTTATTAAGGCTTCTATACCATCGCTACGGCTTTCACCACTATTAATTAGCGTACTTATAAATCCTGAAGTGTTTGATATTTGTGCAGGGATAATTTGATCAAAAGTAGTTTTGCGATAAACTGATAAATCTAAACTCAGCCTGCTCTTAAACGTACGAATGTCAATACCAACCTCCGTTTCAGTGGTTCGCATCGGTTTTAAATTGGGATTAGGCAGAACATTTGTATTTGCTCCCGCGACAGGTTGCAAATCACCATTATCGTTTGCAAAAAGATTAGAATTTATATTGTAAAATAAAGCATCTGAATATGGAGGAACATCTGTATCACTACCTACTTCAGCATAAGCTACTCTTACCTTTCCAAAGGTTAGCCATTCTGGTTTTTCTTTAAATGAGTTTGAAAAAACATAGCTTGCAGATGCAGATGGATATAAAATACTTCTGTTCTCGGGAGATAATGTTGAGAACCAGTCATTACGCAATGTAGCATTTAAGTTCAAGGTCCCTTGATATGATAGATCTACAGAGCCGTAAAGTGAGTTCACCGAACGTTCTGATAAGGCGTAAAAAGGATTCTTCACCCTTCCGTTTTGAACGGTATACAAATCTCTTATAACAAAATCTGTAACATCAACCTGATTCAGTTCAGACTTTCGCTTCATTTGGTTACCCCCAATATTTACGCCTAGCTCAAAGTCTTCTCCCAGTTGTTTATTACCCGATAATAAGAAATCTAAGTTTGTTTCTCTAAAGCGTCTAACTTCCTGAGTATATGTTCCATTTACAAAACCTTCCGGCGCTGTTCCTCTAGAAGCTTGCCCGGTAGGAAAGCCATTATAATCCTGATCTCTAGACCAATAATCCTGGCCTAATCTTACCTGCGCAAATACCCATGGTAGAATATTATATTTTAGAGCAACATTCCCAAATATTCTGTCTCTTGTAATATTATTGAACTGCTCTGAAAGTGTAAAATATGGGTTAGTTCTATTACGAAATCGGGAATACACAAACTCATTACCATCAGCATCAAATTTATTTGCTTCCAGCAGATCAAGCGGCATTGAATTAGCTAGATTGTATAAGGAAACAGGAATCGTATTATCCTGCTGACCCACATTAGGTGGGTTTGTGTTCTTCTCATTAGAATAATTGACATGTGCTGTCACATTCAGTTTATCTGATAGATCCTGGGTAACACCCAGACTAACAGTTCTGCGTCTAAATTTGTTATTAGGAGTAATACCCTTACTCTCAAGATTAGATAATGATAAATTGAAACCTCCTTTCTCACCGCCTCCAGAAAAACCAATAGAGTTAGTAACATCAATACCGTCACGGTAAAACTTTTTAACTCTATCGTAAACAGGAACGTAAGGAACCTCTATACCATCAAAGAGGATTTGGGTCATTCCCGGCTGAAATTTCTCTCCAAAAGACCATTGACCCGAAGTAGGATTAGGCGAAGTTGGTCTTACGCCGTTCTCTCCCTGACCATATTCGTATTGATAATCTGTAAAATCAAGAGGAGTACTATTAGTCACATTCACGTTATAAGTAATACCTAAGCCTTTACCCTGACCTCTGGTTTTTGTAGTGATCATTATAACCCCGTCTTTTGCACGGGATCCATATAATGCTGCCCCGGTTGCTCCTTTGAGAATTGTCATGCTCTCAATATCATCAGGATTTATACTTGAAAAACCATCACCTCCATCTGCAAAAACTCCCCCGCTACTTGCATTTTCATTAGCAGAGCTTCCCGGGTTGGTACCAAAACTGGTATTATCTATAGGCACCCCGTTAACAACAATTAGTGGATTGTTTGTGCCGGAAATAGATGATTGTCCCCGAATTCGTACTTTAGAAGAACCACCAGGACCAGTCCCCAATGGCGATATATTTACCCCAGCCACTTTACCCTGCAAAGTGTTCATAAAGTTTGATGTTCTGTTTACGTTTAGCTCTTCAGAATCTACCTGAGCTACAGAATAGCCCAGCTTTCGGGTTTCCTTCTTTATACCCAAAGCCGTTACCACAACTTCATCAAGTGACTCTTCATCTTCTACCATTTGAATGTTTAGGGTAGTACTCGATCCCACAACCTGCTCTACTCGTCGCATGCCTATATATGTAAACACAAGTACAGCTTCAGTCGATGCTACATCGATTGAGAAATTGCCATCAAAGTCTGTTAATACTCCATTATTAGTGTCTTTTTCCTGTATGGTTACACTCGGCAGCGGATTGCCATTCTGATCTGTTACTTTCCCGGTAATTGTCGTTTCTTGCTCCACAGCAGCCTGTGGTGATTGATCTTTTACGGGTAAAGCATCTGGAGTGATCGCGATGTTGTTACCTACTAATGTAAAAGTGTAGACCGTTCTTTTTGTAAGTTCTTTTAGAACCTTATCAAGAGCTTGCTTTTCAAAAATATAATTTCCTGTGATCGAGCTATTAATAGCAATATCATCACCATATGCAAACTTATATTCTGTTTGAGATTCAATCCCTTTTATCACCTCTTTTAAGGTGGGATTATTCAGCGAAAGCGAGATTTCTTGAGGATTACCAAAGAAGGTTAAACTAAAAAATAGTGTTAAAAGTAGTTGCCTCATGGTTGATTTATTTAATTTTGGAATGTAAAAAGCCCTGCGACGGCAACGTCGTTACTGCTTTTTGTGTTTTAAAAAGGGTTCTCTATTTGACGGTGGGAACTCTTTTTGCTTTTGTGATTGTTGTATTTAATCTTTAAATACGTTTACTTGTCGGGTTGCGTGGTCTATTTCATATTTTGTATGATTAATGATTGACAATAGTTTTAATATTTCGGTTAGTGAGTCAGATTTATTAATTCGCAGTGTTACCAGTTTATCTTTTGTAAATTCATTTTTAGCAAACTCATAGTCAAAACGATCTGAGAGAAAATCAAACAAACTCTCTAGTTTAATTGCATTTAGATCTGTAAACAGATTACCATTCTTAAATGAGAGAAGCGTGTTAAAATGTGTGACATACGCTTCACCCTCTTTATTGTATATAAAACTCTCACCCGGAATTATAGACCAAGTCTTGTTTAAGATCCCGTTTACATTCACAAGTACTTTACCTGAATACAGAGACACTTCTGTTTCTCCTAAGCCATTCTTTTCATTTACGAGAAATGAGGTTCCAAGAACGCGGGTGACTGTATGATTTGTCTTTACCTGAAATTCTTTTAAACTATCTTTAACCACATTAAAAAAAGCTTCCCCCTCAAGTTCTACTCCCCTGCTTTTTTTGAAGCTTTCTTTATACCTAAGTTCAGAACCTTTCTTTAATAATACCAAACTACCATCTGGAAGATTCACTTCTTTATCAATCATCGCATAATTATTTACCGTGATTAGAGGGTTGTATATTTCAAAGAAGTAGTAAGTAGAGAATAGAAGCATTAAAATCGCTGCTGCAAGACTCGCTCTGTAAATTCTACGTCGTGGTCTGTAATTTATATGCTTTTCAACATTAAGCCATGAATCACTGACCTGCTTTTCAGAAACCGGAGCACAAGTTGTATGCCAGGCTTTCTCTAAAATACGCTCGATATCATTTTCGTAATTATTCACCTTATTTTTTATGCTTATACTACTATAACAATTGAGAAATAAAATATTCCTAATTATTTTAATAATTTTTTCACATAAATAATTCTTTCTGAATAAATAAGTGTGCAAGATATAAGTGGTTCGCAATCGTTTTCTTAGATATACCAAGACTTTGCGAGATTTCTTCGTAAGTGAGATTTTCTATTTTGTGAAGTAAAAATATTTTCTTTCTCTTGGGTGGGAGCTTATCTATAATCTGATAAACCTTTTGCATTTTTCTGTTTTGCTCATCCAATTCTTCCGCCTCATTTTCTGTGGGAAAGAATTTCTCTTCTACTTCGCCTACTGTTTTTGCTTCCCTTTTAAGATGATTTATGATTAGGTTTTTACAAATAACAAAGATTTGCCTGTCTAGTAAGACATCATCTTTTAGTTGCTCACGTTTATCCCAGAGTTTTAAAAATGTTTGTTGAACAAAATCATCTGGACCCAATGTAGGTGAATCAAACTTTTTAGCGAATGCAAAAAGCTTTGCGTAGTAAATCTTATACAACATCTCTAAAGAATGAAGATCTCCTTCTTTGAGGCCTTTTAAAAGAAAATATGTATCTAAATTTTTCAAGAGGTAAAAATTTTATCACATTTCAACTAAAATTGAGGCGTATAAACTTAACAATTTGTTAAAGAATTTCAAACATAATACGTTAAAAAATATAGATATCATAAAATTTTCATTTTGAATTAAGGATAATATAATATTAGAATTACGAGAAAGAGAGTCAAACCAACCCTTACAAGCAGAATTAAATTGAAAGTAAAAAATTGAAAAAAGAGGCAACCAACCTTAAAAATTAGACGTCGAAGTAAAAAATTGACAAATAAATAGTTCAATTTAGTAACTTCATCGTGAAATTATCAGGTCACAATTTGTTTAAAACCAATCAAAACCATCTACAAAATGGCTAAAGAAACTTACTTTCAAAGACGTGATTTTATCAAAACCTCTAGCATGGGAATGGCTGCTGTTCCTCTTATGAATTACCTGCCTGATTTTTGGCAAAAAAATGCCGATTTTGAGCCTATTTCGGTTAGTATTTTTTCAAAACATCTACAGTTTCTTGATTATAATAATATGAGTGAGGCTGCCGCAGAAATGGGTTTTGATGGTATAGACCTAACTGTACGTCACAATGGGCATGTTCTTCCACATCAGGTGAAAACAGATCTTCCTAAAGCTGCACAGGCGATGCAAAAAGCGGGATTTGCTCCTCAAATAATGACTACAGATGTTACAGACGCCAAAGACGAGGATAGTAAAATACTTTTAAATACAGCAAGTGGTCTGGGCTTTGAATATTATCGCATGGGATGGTTAAAATATCCTGAAGATGTATCTATTCCTGAAACTATAAAAAAATATCATGCTCAATTTAAAGACTTGGCAGCGTTAAACAAAAGTCTAGGTTTACATGGAGGTTATCAAAATCACTCCGGGAAATATGTAGGTGCAGCAGTCTGGGATCTTTATCAGATTCTAGAAGGTATTTCACCACAATGGTGCGGATCGCAATACGATATCAGGCATGCCACTTTAGAAGGTGCAAACTCGTGGGAATTGGGTTTAAAACTTATAAAAGATTATATAAAAACTATTGTGGTCAAAGACTATAAATGGGAAACGAAAAATGGAAAAACTGAAATGATAAACACCCCGATGGGTGAAGGTATGGTAGATTTTAAAAGATACTTTAGCATTCTGAAATCATACGGAATAAATGTACCTGTAATAATGCATTTTGAGTATGAAATAGGCGGAGCAGAGCATGGTAATTCTACTTTAACTATAGACAAAGAAGAACTATTTGCAAAAATGAAAAAAGATCTTGCCTTCGTACGTGAAACCTGGAAGAATGCCTAATTAATAGATTATGAGAGTCAACCTAACTTTTTGTTTAATTCTTGCTTTTTGCGCAATTTCATCTGCTCAAAACTTGCTTGTTTATACCCATAATGGTGAAGGTTATGTTCATGACAATATTGAAGCAAGTGTTAAAGCATTAGAAAAACTGGCTTCACAAAATAACTTCACCATTCAAACAACAGATGATCCTGAATTTTTCACTACCAAAAATTTGAAAAATATTGACTGTATAATATTCTCTAACACAAATAACGAGGCCTTTTATACGCAATCTCAAAGAGACGCTTTTAAAAATTACATCAACGATGGAGGCGGTTTTGCAGGCATTCATGTTGCTTCCGGTTCAGAAAGAAATTGGGATTGGTTTGCCGCCATGTTAGGAGGCCGTTTTGTAAGACATCCTAAACTTCAAGAATTTGATATCGCTGTCATTGACAGTACGCACATGTCTACTAATTTTCTTCCAAAAATTTGGCATTGGGAAGATGAATGCTATTATCTTGATAATTTAAACCCGGATATTTACGTCCTGCTCGCTGCCGACTTAACTACCGTTACAGACGATAAAAAAGATGAATATCCTGACAAGGTTTTTGGCGACTATGCTCCCCTTGCCTGGTATCATAATTATGATGGTGGCAGACAATTTTACACGGCTCTGGGACATAAAAAGGAATATTACAGCAATCCTCAATTTTTAAATCATATTTTAGGAGGTATTAAATGGGTTTTAAATGAAAATTAAAGACTATTGGCTCTTTATAATTGGCTTGGTAATCATGTCCTATTCATGTAAAAATGAAAAAGACCGCACAGAAATAGTAATAGCTTATCTACAAACTACTGATCAAAATTTAAGTATTACGCCCGTAGAAACAGGTCTTGAAGTGCCTTGGGATATCGATGCTTCCCTGCCAGATAAAATTTGGTATACAGAACAAAATGGATCGGTTTACCTAAAAGATCTCAAGGCGGGAAGTACTAAAAAAATGTTCAAAGTTCCTGATGTAATCTACAAAAAGTCATATGGTTTATTAGGAATGACCGTGCATCCTGTTGACCCGTATATTTTTCTTCATTACACATTTACCCGTGATACTGTCAACATTAAATCAAGATTAGTACGCTACACATATGATTCTGATACTTTAAAAGAACCCACAATTCTCATAGACAATATATCCGGAAACACGTACCATAATGGTTCCCGTCTTATAATTTCGCCAGACGGCAAACTCATTTTCTCTCTGGGAGAAGTGGGCGATACCCGTCATGCACAGAATGACAGTGTGATTACAGGAAAGATCTTACGATTAAATATCGATGGCTCGATACCTCATGATAATCCTGTGAAAGGGAGCTACATTTATACCAGAGGCCACCGTAATCCGCAGGGCCTAGCATTTAGCGATAAAACCATTTTATACAGTTCTGAACATGGTCCTAATAACGACGATGAGATCAACTTGATTGTTGCTAACAACAATTATGGCTGGCCAGATGTACAGGGTTTTTGTGATACCGAAAGTGAAAAAGAATATTGCAAAGCTCACCATATCACAGAGCCCTTAAAAGCCTGGACGCCAACAATAGCAGCTGCTGGCCTGGCTTTTTACAATAGTGATAAAATACCAGAGTTGAAAAACAGTTTACTTGTAGCTAACTTAAAAGGCAGAGCATTGCGGGTGCTTAAGCTTAGCGCAAATGGTCAACATATTAATGATGAACACATTTATCTCCAGAAGAAATTTGGAAGAATAAGAGATGTGTCTGTGGCTCCTAATGGCGATATTTATTTTGCTACCAGCAACAGAGACTGGCATCCTCGTTTTCAACCCTGGATGTATGATAGCTTACCTGATGGTCCCGACAAGATATACAGAATAAGTGCCATGTCACCAGATGAAGAACTCAATCCTAAAATTATTGTTTACCATGAAGATAAGGAACCTATACAGCTTGATAGCGAAAACTGGAATCCAGATCTGGAAGACGAGTTTGTAGCTGGAGAAAAGTTATATGCTAAGAATTGTTTAAGCTGCCATGGTCCCAAGGGTCAGGGATCTGAAGATTTAATCCCGCCCCTATCTGGCACAAATTGGGTAACCGGTGATAAAGGTAAACTTATACGTACCGTGCTTACCGGGATTTCACATCCCATAGAGGTTAATGGTAAAACATATAATCAGGAAATGCCTTCTTATTCTCAACTCTCAGATCAGGAAATTGCAGATATTTTAACTTACATTAGAGGCAGCTTTGATAACGAAACTTCCGGGGTTATTGAAGGTGAGGTTTTTGAAGAACGCAAAAGCCTCAAATAATATAATCCTGTTTTTTATGAAAATAAAATATTCTAAAAAAAGACTGAGAACTAATCTGATTTTAGGCTGTGCCTGGACGATTTTGAGCATCGCAAAGCTGTTTTTTAATGAAGAACTCAAATGGTCAGATTACGCTTTATTTGTACTTGGTCTTCTCTACTTTGGCCTCTATTTTTATGAAATAAACTATCAATATATCACTATTAAAAATGGTTTTATATATAAGAACTGGCCTTTCTCTAAAAAGCTTGAACTTGCTAAAGTTACTCAAATAAAAAAGTTTGCCGGTGATGTCACTTTGATTTCAGAAGACAAAAAACTAAAAATAGACACGCTCATATTATCTACAGAATCAAAACGTGATCTAGACGAACAATTGAGTACTATACCTGTCGTGTAATTGAAAATCCATCATTATAATATCACTACACAATGGACTGGAAATACTGGTAACGGTACTACAAAATATAATCAATATAGCAGAAATCACATTATTTCGTGCAAAGACAAAATGCATACTATTTCGGGTTCATCTGATCCTGCTTTTTTAGGAGACCCTGAAAAATATAATCCGGAAGAGCTTTTGCTTTCCTCCATTTCATCCTGCCATATGCTCTGGTATTTACACTTATGTACCTCACATAACGTAGTTGTAACAACATATTTTGACCATGCTGAAGGAGTTATGGAAGAATTAGAAAATGGAAGCGGTTAATTTAAAGAAGTCATTTTATATCCTCAGGTTACGGTACAAAATAAAACAATGACTGATCCTGCACTTAAATTGCATGAAGAAGCTCACAAAATGTGTTTTATTGCAAATTCATGTAACTTTAAAATCGGTCATAAACCATCAATTATCGCGTTATGAAGCAAAAAATTCGCACATTTTTTACATTTTTTGAACAAGCCGAAGCTGCGATGAACTTCTATATTTCACTTTTTGACGATGCGGCTATTTTAAGTATCGAAAGGTACAAAGCCGGTGAAGCCGGGAAAGAAGGCTCTGTAATAAAAGCAGTTTTTCACATTAAAGGGCAAGAATACATGTGCATAGACAGCCCTATAAAACATGATTTCACTTTCACGCCTGCCATCTCACTTTTTGTTAACTGTGATTCTCAAGAAGAAATAGAGCGCCTATCTGAAGCTTTTAGTTTAGAAGGTAAATTTTTAATGCCCTTAGATAATTATGGCTTTAGCCAAAAATTTTGTTGGGTGCAGGACAAATTTGGTGTTTCATGGCAACTAAATTTCGAGTAAAATCATGTTTGAAGTTGAACTTAAAGCCATCGTCAGGAATAGATCTGCAACCATAACGCAGATAGAAAATCTATGTAATGAAACAGCTGTAAATTTGGTTTATGATGATGTTTATCTTGACAAAGAGAATACACTTAGAACTGTAGACAAAGAGCTGCGTTTGCGAAATAAAACAAACGGAGATTCCGGAGAAAGCCGCTTTTTTCTCACATTCAAAGATTCTCCATTTGATGAAAAAAGTAAATCAAAACCCGAATTTGAGACAGAAATTGCCGATTTTAATACCGGAATAGCCATTTTTCAAAAGCTGGGATATTCAATATCAATGCGCTATACTAAAGAATGTCTCATTTATAATCTTACCTATCAAGACATAAAACTTGAAGTTTCAATTGTTAAATTACCAGAACTAGAAAACACTTTTATTGAAGTAGAAACTCAAACAGAGACTGAGAAAGACATAAAATCTAGATTTAAGATTTTGCATGAATTTTTAAACCAAATTGGCATTGCCCAAACTGATATTACCTCACAGTATTATGTTGATGCTATTAAAGAAAAACGTGAGCAAGATCAACGGCTAGATTAACTCCGCTCAGTGGGTTTTAATTTCCTATCAAAATAAGATCTTCCTGACGGCCGTTTATATATTTAAAGCCTTTGGGTCCCCAGAAACCATCTTCTTCAAGCATGATGCGTATATCTTTATTCCACTCTGGTATGTTCACAGTAGTATTAAGTTCTATTGCGTAAGCTGTATTCTCATATAAAGGATAATCTCCTGATCCCGGCACACCTTCCTGACTGTCCCACATACCAAAAGTGGTACCTGCAGAATGCCCATATAAGCCTAGCGGATGCGTATAAATAGCTGGTTGTAATCCTTCAGATTTAGCCTGGTCAAGCGATTTTAAGAGTATGTCGTTTCCTGTTTTTGCGGTCTCAAAATTTGCCGTAAAAATATCCTGAACTTTATTTCCTTTCGCGAAAGCATCTTTTAAAAATTGTGGTGCCTGAGTCTCGCCATCTCTTAAAACATAAGCATGCTCCTGGCAATCTGTGTTGAGACGCAAATAAGTTATCCCAAAATCACAATGCAGCAAATCTCCCGGCATTATTACCTTTTGCTTATCTCCAGCCGTAAATGAAGTGATATGACTGCCTAACTGCTCGTCTGCTCGCTGAATATCTACCGTAGGATGAAACCAGGTGTCGAGCCCCATTTCTGTAACTTTTTGTCTAAAAAACCACACCACATCATCAGTCGTTGTAACTCCCGGATTTATAACCTGTGCGCTAAATGCCTCTTTCACGATATTATGGGTGATGTTAACCAGTTCCTGAAATAATTGCATCTCCATAGGTGTTCTGGTTTCTATCCAACCTATAGCGAGGTTTTCTGCCGAAACTACCCGATTTTTATAGTCATCTGGCAGATTTTTCATAAAAGCGTCATAATCTGTTTTTACTATGCCATCTGCAATACCAAAATCATTTGAATAGTTAAGTGCTATTTTATTAGGATTGCGTTTTGTGATAATATCGGTTAGGGCTTTCCATTGATCTGGTTCTTTGTCTTTATCCCAGGCAGATGTAATATTATCACCTACATTGTAACGTGCGACGGCGAGTTTTTCCAGCTTATTTTTAATTTGGTCGTAATAAAAAACCAGCATGGTACGTCTGCGCGCATTGAGCCAGGTGGCCGGTAACATAGTGCGCAAAACAGGATCTTCATTGTATTCTCGCGATATTATTACCCACATATCAATATCATTACGATACATAAGATCTGGTAATAATTTGTCAAATCGTTCTGCAAGAATCTTATCTACAAGCTGGGCGCGATCGCGTTCTGGAAGTATTTGTGCATTTATATTTGAAAAGAAAACAATGAAAAGAAGGGTAATAACCTGTCGCATGAAATACTATTATTTATTGGCTTTTGCTGAAGTTAAATTAGCCAATAATAACCAATAAAAAAGGCGCCCATGGCACCTTTTTACTAATTATCTTTTGATTTACGCCGCTTGCGCTCTGCTTTCTTACTGAAGTCCATAGCAATCAGTTTATTAATTTCATCTGGGGTCATTAGTGAACTCAAACTTTGTTTGAATTCATTTTGCAGTCGGTCGTATTTTTCTCTTATGTCCTCAGCTTTTAATGTGCGGTCACCTTGTAGATCCTGTAATTTTGTAATGTGATCTATAAGCGCATTTTTTAAAACTTCTTTTTCAAAATTATCAAGATCAAAAACTTCCTGATAATCGTTAATATGTTCTTCTACAATTTCTGATGGTGTCTTAGGTTCTGGTGCAGGCATTTGCGTGCGAGGTTGTGAAGACATACCTCTGTTATAACGGCCACCGCCATATTGAGCCTGAGCCTGAATACCTAAAAGACAAATAAATACAATTAAAAGAATGCGCATTGTGTACTAATTTTATGCAAAGAAAAACAAAATTAATAAACTTCGCTCGCTTTAACCAGCATAATAAATTTTGCTCTGTCCCCGTTAGGATCAAACTTTTTACCTGTAGCTGCAAGTTGTAGAACATCTGCCAGCGTTGTGGTTTTAACCAAAGGTGATTTTTGCAAATGCAAACCAAACATTGCAATCGCAGACATAAACTTTAAATCTCCAGAGGCTTTTGTGATCTCGTCATTTGCGCTAAGCACCTGTCTTTTTAATACTGCCGGCTTTTCTTTAGCATTATTGATATAGCTAACGCTTAGGGTAAGCAATTCATTACTTCTATTTAAAGACGTCAGATTATCTGTTTCCTGATCGATAGGGATTAACTCATAAAGAACAGTTACAGCATCATCTGCGGCTATAACTGCACCATCTTGTTTTTCAGATTTATTCTCATATCCTACTCTTCTGTATGCTTTAACCGTTTTGGCATTAAAAAGCAATTCAACTTTTGCATCTTTTAAAAGATGTTGAGCCGATTTTTTCTCGTGCAGACCGATTTTTACCAGTTTTGTACCGGTATTCCAGGGGGTTTCTATAACCTCTGTGTTTATTGAAAGTGGAGTATCACCACTAGGCTCTTCATATTCATAACTGAAAGAATTGAGCATTTGCTCTATTTTTACAGCATCTACAGGAATAGAATTACCTTTTTTTAGAATCTTGCTTATAGTAGTATTAGCCGTATCGTCTACATCGATTGAAAAATGAGCGATAGGATTATCTTTTACATTTTCAAATTCTTGAGTGAAATCGGTTGCTTCAGGTTCTCCCAAAACAACTTTAGAAGCAGAACTACCGCAACCCATCATTAAAACAGATCCAGACGGTTTATCTTCAGTTTTTAGCTTTATAGTGAAAATATTTTTATCTGAAACTGTCACCTCTTCTGTTTCATAGCCTACCATTGAGAACAAAAGTGTTTCATCAGTTTCCGCTTTAAAGCTGAATATTCCCTGCTTATCTGTAGCGTTACCGTGCGTTGAACCTTTAACCAGAACATTCACTCCTTCTAGCGGCATATTATTACTATCTGTAACCAGACCGGTAACAACTTTTTGCTGCGCAGAGAGCGGTAACGTTATAGTAAGAAAGATGAGAAGATAAAGTGATTTCATGCTCAAGTTGGTTTGAGCTTTAAATATACATTTTCAAATACTTACGGGCAATCTAATTTTTCTTAAAAAACGGCGATTTTTATACATTTTCTGCCGATTTTATCGCTTTTACGGTAGACCAGCGCTGTAGTTTACCATTTCGCGTACGCGTAAACGCAGCTGTGCAGTAGATTGCTTTAGGAACTTCGTACTTATCAAGAGCTGAAAAATCAATCTGGGCAGCATCTGTATCTTCGGTTTCTAATACCAGAATTAGTTTCTCACCCAGCTTTTCATCTTTTTCTGAAGCAATAAAAAAAGGCACCTCAATAACAGATGCCAGCTTATTTTCTATTTGTTCGGGAAATAATTTAATTCCGCCACTATTTATCACATTATCTACTCTGCCTAACCAGATAAACTTTTTGTAAGATATAAGCTTTACCACATCATTTGTAACCACAGGATCTGTACTTACTTTAGGTGCTTTTATAACTAAACATCCTCGCTCATCCTGACTTACGGTTACTTTATTTAAGGTCTTAAACGGCGATATTTCTTTGTTCTTTTTAGAATTTACACGTCTGGCTGCGATATGCGTGATGGTTTCGGTCATACCATAAGTCTCATAAACTTTGGTTTCAGAATCTTTTACCATCGCTTTTAAAGATTCTGAAAAAGGGCCACCACCTACAATTAACTTACTTATTAAATGTAATCTGGCAAGGGAGTTATCAAGCTGAAAAGGCGTCATTGCGCAAAAATCATAGCGCTTAAATACAGAATCTAAAGGGTTTGCTTTAGGCGGAACCATATCAAGACGCCAGCCCAGTACCATCGCACGCACAAGCATCATTTTACCGGCGATATAACGCGTAGGCAAACAGAGTAAAGCTGTAGAAAAAGTCTCAACGTTAAAGTGCTTGCCGGTTGCCCGGGCACTGTTGATCATGTGTTTTTTATAAAGCTTAATGGTCTTGGGTTCTCCCGTAGAACCAGAGGTATTGACCATGACATAATCTTTGTCATTAAGCCACTCTAAAATAAATTGTGCGGCTTCTTCCTCATAAGGTTCCCCTTCTTTTATATATACAATTGCCGCCTCAATTAGCGCAGCAGGTTTTAATTGTCTGCCATTTAATTGAAACTCGGGATGTACATATTTTTTTGACATTTTGCGATTTTTTTAATCGGCTACCAAATGCTCATCTATAATTTTCTGAGGAGGTTCTACTCTTCCAAATAATTTCTCCCGCCAGCCGGTCCATTTATATTTATATGCTAATATAATTAAGAAGATGGGATAGACAATGAGAACAGGCAGAATGATTTCTGAAGAAGTGGCTGTTTCACTGGTAGACATGAACAGAGAATCTGTTTGCAGCGCAGAATATTGTGAAGTTACCAAGGTCGCTGCGAGGAAATTATTTCCAAAATGAAAACCTAAAGCCAGCTCCATCCCTTCATCCATCAAAGTCATAATACCCAGAAGTAAACCGGTGCCAATGTAGAATACCATAGTTATCGCTCCCATCGCTGCTACTTCAGGGTTAGCCGAATGAAAGATCCCAAATAAAACACTGGTAACTATTAACGGCACCCATTTATTCTTAGCCGCTACACCTATTTGTTGCATGAGAAATCCTCTAAAAAGATATTCTTCAAGCCCAATTTGAAACGGGAATAATATCAAACTCAATACAACGAGAATTATAAAATTAGGCACATCAAGTTGATAGACATAATTCTCTGGAGTTAAGTAGTAACCTAAAGCAAAACTGAAAATCGTAAAAATAAAAATCAGTGAAAAAGAGAATAAAATCCGCTTAAAATCAACCTTTTTCCGCGATGTTGTAAGTGATAAAAGACTGCGCTCGTGCATAAATTTTACCAGAACTAAGAGTAAAACAAGTATGGGTATAAAAACTCCCAGGTTAATTATAAAACTAAGATGAGTAGGTATCTGCTTCATAAGCTCATATGCCGCATCCATATCTTCTTTAGTCGAAAATAAAAACATGATAAGATTTGCAATAAAAATAGCCATAGTGATACCAGAAGTCAACAACACCTTCCATGGGGTATTGTCACCCTTATAAGCCTGCTCTATAAACATAATTTAAAATTGAAAGGACCACTTCTCCTGTGGATTATATTTAAGTTGCCCTTGTGTTATTTGCAATGGTGAATATACATTATTTGTATATAAGCCGCCAGTCCCTAAGCCTTGCGGTATAGTGGTATTTTTAGTAAAAGTATATTGTGCAATCGCGTTGAGACCTATATTGCTTTCTAATGCAGAGGTGAGCCACCAGCCTATACCTTTTTCTTCTGCAAGTTGTATCCATGCATCGCTTCCGCGGAAACCACCTATCAAGCTTGGTTTTAATATTATATACTGCGGTTTGATCGCATCAAGAAGGTCTTTTTTGGCATTAAATCTATCTACACCTATTAATTCTTCATCTAGAGCTATGGGCAAAGGTGTCTTCTCACAAAGAGAACGCATAGCTTCTGGCTGGCCCTGTTTTATGGGCTGTTCTATAGAATGTAAATCATACTGCGCGAGAACTTTTAACTTGTCTAGAGCATTTTCTGGTGTAAATGCACCATTTGCATCAACACGCAACGTTATTTCCTCCTTAGAATATTTTTTACGTATACTCTCAATAAGTGCTATTTCACTTTCAAAATCGATAGCTCCTATTTTAAGTTTTATGCAATCGTATCCTGATTCCAGTTTTTCTGCGATTTGCTCTTCCATGTAAGAAGCGTCACCCATCCATATGAGTCCGTTAATTGAAATTCCTGTCTCTCCCCTTGTAAATTCTGAAGGAAATAAATCAAACGGTGTTTCACTTTGTAAAGAACGGAAGGCCATTTCTAACCCAAACTGAATGCTGGGAAAGTCGTATAATTTGTCATACAATTTTCTTTCGCCCTGGGCGATATTATCACAAGCCCATTTTAGATTCTCTTCATAATCTGGGTGATCATCAAAACTTAAACCGCGCAATATGCCGCACTCTCCTATTCCGGTTTTGCCCAATTCCTGAATTTTGATAAACCAGGTTTCTTTTGAAGTAAGAACGCCCCGTGAAGTTCCACTGGGGCGTTTAAAATCTAAAATGTATTTTTTATATGATGCTGTCAATCTAAAAATGTATAATCAAACCCAAGATGTTTCATGAGTCTGAAATTTTAAAATTTATTTTAAAACAACCTCAGTAAATTTAACCCTCTGGTAGAATTAAAAATTTAATGAGCCGCCTATTTCTAGCAAAGTAAGTTCTTTACCTGCAAGTTCAAACTGTTTTACAGCTTTATCGTGATCTATCTCTATGTAACCAAAAGTATCGTAGTGACAACCAATAACTTTGTTGCATTCTACAAAATCACATGCTTTTATAGCATCTTTCACGCCCATTGTAAAATTATCGCCTATTGGCATAATTGAAAGATCTACGTCAAATTCTATTGGGATCAATTTCATATCCATAGTGAGCGCTGTGTCTCCCGCCATATAAATTACTTTATCGTCTACAGAAAAAACAAAACCGCCCGGTTGCCCGCCGTAACTGCCATCAGGAAATGAACTTGTGTGAATTGCATTTACATATTTTACCTTACCAAAATCAAAATTCCAGCTACCGCCATGATTCATCGGGTGAACATCAAAACCCTTATCGCCGTAAAAATTTGAGATCTCAAAGTTACTTACGATTGTTGCACCTGTATTTTTTGCGATTGCTTCAGCATCTAGCGTATGGTCCTGATGCGCGTGTGTAAGAAATATGTAATCTGCTTCTAATTTATTGATGTCGATCTTATCTTTTGCAAGATCGTTGCCTATTATAAAAGGATCTGTTAAAATTTTTGCTTTACTGGTTTCAATGCCAAAACAGTTCTGGCCGTAGTAGGTAATTTTCATAGTTGGTATTTTCAATTTTTCCTTTGAAAATTACGAAAAGCAGGTTTTAGGAGAAATCTGAAGATACTAAGCTTTCGTTAAAAAAAAACCCGGGTAACCAGCCCGGGTTTAACCAACCAATCTATAAACTTTATGAAATTAGCAATCATGATCAATGATTACACTGTAAATATACCACGGTTAAAAAAGGGCGATCAAAAATTTTAGCGAAATAGCAAAAATCCGATCAAATGATATAAAAACCGGTTGAAATACACTAAAAATTCAATCCTAGCGCAAATAAGACAGAAAAGGCAAATGTAGAGAGTGCTACCTTTTTTAATTCAGGATCAAGCAAAGCAGGTGAATCATTTTTTAAAACTCGCACTAAATGAAGTATTAATGGAATAAACATAATGCACGCAATTGCAGCCCATTGCCAAAAATTAGTTACATATAAATAAATTAGCGTCGCAAGAAGAGGAAGAAGAATAAGAAAAGTATGATACAATTTTGACCCACGCTCACCTAAAATAACTGCAAGTGTATTTTTCCCTACCCGACTATCTGGTACGCGATCTCTCATATTATTGAGATTAAGAACCGCTGTACTTAGTAAACCTACAGCTGTCGCGGGTAAAAAATGAATGAAAGAAAGCTCATGACTATATAGAAAATAAGAACCCACAACCGCTACCAGCCCAAAAAAGATAAAGACAAAAATATCGCCCATGCCTTTGTAACCATAAGCACTTTTTCCCACTGTATAACGCACAGCTGCGAGAATCGCACTACAACCTAAAAGAAAAAACACAATAGACAGCACAAAATTCTCGGCACCAAAGGCATTATAAATAAGTGCCAGACTGATTAAAATCGTGAGAATAGCAGTAAAGATTATTCCGTTTTTTAATTCTTTTTCAGACAAAATACCGCTTTGCATAGCACGTTTTGGTCCTATACGCTCTTCATTATCTGTGCCTTTTACACCATCGCCGTAGTCATTAGCAAAGTTAGAAAGTATCTGAAAACCAAGTGTTGTGAGGATAGCCAGCGTAAATATGCTCATATCAAAATTTCCAACTTTATAGGCCATTGCAGTACCGGTTATAATACCGGCAATAGAAAGTGGCAAAGTGCGCAAACGCATGGCAGAAATCCAGGCTCTAATTTTCATCAGTTACATTTGTATTAAGAGACAAAAGTAGGTTTATCATCTTGTATTCAAAAATGAGTTATGCGTAATCATCCATTTAAAAGTTTATCCCTATTTTGACACATATTTTTCAATTACACTTTCTACCTTTCAAAAAATAAGAAATGAATAAATACTTACTATTATCTCTTTTGGTTATGACTCTTTTTTCATCATGTAAACAAACCCAGACAGATCTTAAAGAAGAGACTTCTTCAAAACCAACTGCTTTTGTGTGGGGAGGCGCAAATGTTTATTTCTTATTGACAGACAGATTTTATAATGCCGATACTGCCAATGACGTAAATTTTGAACGCACTCGTGAAACGGGAGTTTTAAGAGGTTTTGAAGGCGGAGATATAAAAGGAATAAATGCTAAAATTGACGCAGGTTATTTTGATGATCTGGGTATAAATGTAATCTGGTTCACACCGGTAGTAGAGCAAATTCATGGCGCGGTTGATGAAGGTACTGGCGCTACTTATGGCTATCACGGTTACTGGGCAAAAGACTGGACGGCTCTTGATCCTAATTTTGGAACAATGGCAGATCTGGAAAATTTAGTAAAAAATGCACACAGTCACGGCATACGCATCATGATGGATGTCGTTATGAACCACACCGGTCCTGTTACTCCTAAAGATCCTTTCTGGGGTGATGACTGGGCCATACAATCACCTACATGCACTTTTGCCGATTATGATTCTACGGTTAATTGCACACTCGTAGACAACCTGCCAGATATTAAAACTGCAAGTGAGGAAGAGGTTGAACTTCCCGCTTTTTTAGTTGAAAAGTGGAAAGAAGAAAAAAGATACGATCAGGAAATGGCCGAGCTTGATGACTTCTTTTCTAAAAACCAAATGGCTAAAACGCCCAGAAACTACATTATAAAATGGCTTACAGACTATATACGCGAATTAGGCATTGATGCCTTTAGAGTAGATACTGTAAAACACGCTGATGAAGATGCCTGGACGGCTTTAAGAGAACAGGCAGATATCGCCTTTAATGACTGGAAAACTGCCAATCCTGATCAAAAATTAGACGACAATGCATTTTATATGTTAGGCGAGGTTTACAATTACTATATCAACTCAGGGCGCACGTTCAACTTTGGCGATAAGAAGGTAGATTATTTTGCACATGGTTTTGATAACCTGATCAACTTTCAATTTAAGCAGGATGCAAAAGGCCCGTATGAAGCTATGTTTAAGCAATATGATTCTATTCTGCACAAGCAACTAAAAGGGAAAAGCGTTCTTAATTATGCAACATCGCATGACGATGGAGATCCTTTTGATAAAAAGCGTCAAAAACCTTTTGAGACCGGCACTAAATTATTGCTCGCACCGGGTTTAAGCCAGATCTATTATGGTGATGAAATAGCCCGTAATCTTACAATAGCAAATACACAGGGCGATGCTACCTTACGCTCATTAATGGAGTGGGATAGCATAACCAATAAAACCAAAAGTAAAATTTTAACGCACTGGCAAAAGCTGGGAAAATTTAGACATAATCATCCGGCTGTGGGAGCAGGAAAACATAGAATGCTTAGCAAAAACCCTTATACTTTTTCACGAATTTATTCAGATAATAATATTGATGATAAAGTTGTTGTAGGTCTAGATTTGCCTCTTGGCGAAAAAGTTATCAAGGTGAGTTCAATTTTTGATGATGGCACAAAATTGAAAGATGCTTACTCTGGTAAAACAGTTACAGTAAAAGATGGTAAAGTAATTTTGAGTACAGAGTTTAATATTGTCTTGATTGAAGCTTTGTAATGCTAAAAAAATATTAAGTAGGTGTTGCTATTGTTTTTAGAATATTACCTTTAAAATAAAAAGATGGAAAATTCTGCACCAGATTCAGACGTTAAAAAACTGCTTAAAAAGTATGAAGAGCTTAAAGCAAAAGCAGAGAAGTATAAAGATTCTGACCCTTTAAAAAGTGATCAACTTAAATTAGAAGCTCAGCAAGTAGCTAATGAAATAGGAAAGACAAGAACTTAGTGAAATTTTCTTTAATCAGCTTTAATTTGAACATAGGTGTAATGCCCGTTGTGGTCATATTGACCTATATCTTAGGCTTTCTAACCTTGATTTCAGTCTGGCGAAACACTGATAATAAAGGAACCCGAATGTTATGGACAGTTGCAATCGCGTTATTGCCATTACCGGGAATGCTTGCTTATTTTATAACTAAAAGCAGAAGAAAGAAGTAATTAAAGATTTTGCATCTCATGTTTCGCAAGAGCGAAATCTGAAATAATTTCGTCAACAATCTCTGCCGCAGGTTTTATTTCGTGTATCAATCCAGATATTTGACCTATTTCTAGTTCGCCCTCATCAAGATCACCTTCAAACATGCCTTTTTTCGCACGAGCACGACCCAACAGATCTTTTAATTGCTGCGGAGTAGGATTAGTCTTGTAAAGCGCCGCTACATCCTCATAAAACTTATTCTTAAGTAATCGCACGGGAGCAAGTTCTTTAAGCGTTAGCGTGGTCTCTCCCTCCTGCGCCTCAATCACTTTTTGTTTAAAAAGAGTATGATTACTGGCTTCTGGTGTTGCAACAAAACGACTGCCTATTTGCACAGCATCTGCACCCAGAATCATGGCTGCCAGCATCCCGCGACCATTAGCAATACCACCGGCAGCTATAAGGGGAATGGTGATCTTTTCTTTCACCATAGGTATTAGGGTGAAAGTAGTTGTTTCTTCCCTCCCGTTGTGACCGCCGGCTTCAAAGCCTTCAGCTACTATAGCGTCTACACCGGCTTCCTGAGATTTAAGTGCAAATTTTGAACTACTCACCACATGAACAACTTTTATCCCATTTTCCTGCAAAAAACTGGTCCAGGTTTTAGGATTACCCGCGCTGGTAAAAACAATTTTTACATCTTCAGCTACGATCACATCCATCAATTTGTCAATATCAGGATAAAGTAGCGGTACGTTTACACCAAAAGGTTTATCTGTAGCAGCCTTGCATTTATTGATATGCTCACGCAGTATTTCAGGATACATAGAACCCGCGCCTATTAAACCCAAACCACCGGCATTAGAAACTGCACTGGTAAGGCGCCAGCCACTAGTCCACACCATTCCTGCCTGTATAAGTGGATATTTTATTCCAAAAAGATTAGTGATCTTATTATTTGCAAACAACTGAAAAGTGATTTTGTGGCTCTAAAAATCGGTAAAAAAGGATGAAAATCGGTTAAATAATTGAAGAAATAGTGCCTACTTTTTTTACTAATTACGATATAACCCCAGAACCTAAGCACTCATCACCGCTATACCAGGCTACAAATTGACCTTCAGAAATTGCAGATTGCGCATTTTCAAACGTTACGTACATACCAGATTCTGTTCTGTGCAAAGTAGCATTCTCCAGAGGTTGTCTGTACCGTATTCTGGCCGAAACATCAAGGGTTTCACCAATTGGTATTTCGAGATCTTCTCTAATCCACTGAATTTCATTTTCGTTGACAAACAAAGCACTTCTATAAAGACCGGGATGAGATTTACCCTGCCCCGTGTAAATCACATTTTCTTCAACATCTGTATCAATTACAAAAAGTGGCTCTGCTGTACCTCCTACCGCCAGACCCTTGCGCTGGCCTTTTGTAAAATAATGAGCACCCTGATGCTTACCTACGATTTTTCCGTCTGCAATGCTGTACTTCGGTTTTCTTGCTAATACAGCGGCATCTGTCATAACATCTGCATCTGCATCATTTTCATGCAGAGACTCAATAATCGCATTAGATCTTTCTGCAGATATCTCAACGATGGCGCCTTCTTTGGGCATTAATTTTTGTTGTAGAAACTCAGGCAATCTTACTTTACCTATAAAGCACAAGCCTTGTGAATCTTTTTTATCTGCTGTAATTAGATCCTGCTCTTTAGCTATTCTGCGCACTTCGCTCTTTTGCAAGTTGCCAATAGGAAATAAGGTTTTTGCTAATTGTTCCTGCGATAATTGACATAAAAAATAAGACTGATCTTTATTTGCATCTGCGCCGGCAAGCAGTTGATAAACAGATTTCCCGTCGCTGGTAGTTTCACCCTTCTGGCAATAATGACCGGTGGCCACAAAATCTGCTCCCAGACTCAGGGCTATTTTCATAAAAACATCAAATTTTATCTCGCGGTTACAAAGAACGTCAGGATTAGGAGTACGCCCCATTTCGTATTCACGAAACATATAATCTACAATGCGCTCTTTGTATTGCTCGCTTAAATCTATGGTTTGAAAAGGAATATTCAGCTTTTCTGCTACAAGCATAGCATCATTGCTGTCATCAAGCCAGGGACATTCATCTGAGATCGTCACAGAATCATCGTGCCAATTCTTCATAAAAAGGCCTATCACATTGTATCCCGCTTCTTTGAGCAAATATGCAGAAACACTGCTATCTACACCACCACTAAGTCCTACAACTACGGTTTTCATATCTTTTTACCCGTTTTTTGATCTTTTAGGTCGATAATTAGAACGCAAAATTACGAAAATTATAAACCTACCTGTAAAATGCTTATTTGCAAAGCTCTAATAAATAAAAAAGCTCTGACTAATTAGGTCAGAGCTTTTCAAAAATCTATGATCTAAATCTAGCGTTTGCCTGATTGTTTTTCAGCCTGCTCCATCATTTCAGCCATCTTACGCTGAAAACGGTTCTGTTTTTTAGGCTTCTCTTTGTTCTTCTGAATTTTAGCATGAATCTTAGCATCGTCTATAATGTAATTCTTAATAACGAGCATGATACCTATGGTAATCAGGTTAGATATAAAGTAATACAAACTCAAACCACTCGCATAATTGTTGAAGAAAATCAACATCATAAGTGGCGACAAGTACATAAGGAATTTCATATTAGGCATTCCCGGTTGTTGTGTCTGCGCCATAGATTGACCTGTGGTCATCGTCATGTAAATGAATATAGCAATAGACGCCAATATTGGGAAAAGACTCACGTGATCCCCATAAAATGGAATTTTAAATGGTAATTGTGCAATAGTATCATAACTTGAAAGGTCATCTGCCCATAAAAAGCTTTTCTGCCTTAGGGCGAAAGCTGACGGGAAGAATGTGAACAAGGCATAGAATACAGGTATTTGTAACAATGAAGGTATACAACCGCTCAACGGGCTTGCGCCTGCCTTGCTGTAGACCTTCATAGTCTCCTGTTGTTTTTTCATTGCATTGTCTTTGTACTTCTCATTAATCTCATTGATCTCAGGCTTTAAAACCTTCATTTTTGCCTGAGAAAGATATTGCTTGTACTGTACAGGAGATAGTAAAAGTTTGATACAAACTGTCAATAAAATAATAGCAAGACCGGCAGGCAGGAAGCCTATCAATAAATTAAAGAAAGGTATAATCAAGTATTTGTTGATCACACCAAATATTCCCCAACCCAAAGGCATTGCTTCATCAAGACCACGACCTTCATAATTATTTAAAATTTGATAATCTGAAGGACCATAGTACATATTCATGGCATAATTAAGCTCACCGTTTGCCGGTTTAAGCAAAATATTTGCACCATATTGTTTCGTGAAAACGGTATCGATCTCTTCGTCTTCAACAAGATTTGTAGACGAGAATTTTACTTCTTCAAAAGGAGTATCTGTTAATAAAATTGAACTAAAGAAATGTTGTCTAAAGTTTAACCAATCTACATGTTCTTCTACCTCAGTATCATCACCCGTTTGACCTAATTTAGAATGTTTATCATCGCCATACTCATAAGTAAGTCTTGAATAGCGATTTTCATACATTATACTTTTTGCATTGCGATACCCCTTTAATTGCCAGTCTAAATGAATAGGCTGAGAAGTATTTACAACATTTTGAAGTCCGACGGTTTTTATACCAAAATCCATCATGTAATCATCTGGCTTCAATTCATATCTATACTCTAGATATTTATCTGCAGAGATCTTCAACTTCATAGAAAGCACTTCATTATCTCCATTTTTTGATAGCGATGGCTCAAAATAAAGATCTGCTGTGTTTATGTTGCGATTATCTGCTGTACTAAAAGTGAGATTAAATTTGTTATTCCCGTTCTTGATCAGGTTGACAGGTACAGAATCGTATGTCTTAAAATTCTTAAGGTGAGCCTTGGTAATATAGCCACCCTTATTGCTAACCGTGATTTCTAACACTTCATTGCTTATCGTCGTAGTTTCATCTGTCGCAGATGGTAAAGTCGCAGAATATGCAAACTGGCCTAAACTCTCACGCAATCTTGATTGCGCTACAGAATCCTGTACAGGCTGCGCTTCTGCAATAGCAGTGTTTGTAGTTTTTGTGGGTGTTGATTCTTCGGCATCTACCTGCTCCTGCTTTGCCTTTTCGGCATCTAACTCTTCCTGGGTAGGTTGATTTGTATAAAGCATAAAAATCAATATGGCTCCTATTAAAAGGAAACCAATAATTGATTGAACGTCAAACTTCTTTTCTTCCATAATAACTTACAGCTTTTTAGCTGATTTAAAATTTACTGTTTCTTAGCTTGTATAATCCATTAAGGATTTAACTCTTATTGAGGCTTGCCTCGAATTTCTTAAAATATTTTCTGATTCATACCTCGTGTGCTTGTGCCAAGGTCATTGCTTTTATATGAAGAAATCAAAAAAACTTTGGGATACCATTAACAATAACAATCCCACTTTTAATTTTGTGCCACATTGGCGGTACTTTTTGCCTGACTGTAATTTACAGCTGCCTGTACAAACGCCACAAATAACGGATGTGGGTTTGCTACTGTACTCTTATATTCAGGGTGATATTGCACTCCCACAAACCATGTATGATCTGGAATTTCAATAATTTCTACAAGACCTGTTTTGGGGTTTGTACCTGTAACTCTCATTCCTGCATTTTCCAGTTGTGCACGATAGTCATCGTTAAACTCATATCTGTGTCTGTGTCTTTCACTTATAGTAGATTTCTCATAAACTTCGTTTACAATACTACCTTCAACCAGGTCACAATCCCATGAGCCCAAACGCATGGTCCCGCCCATATGTGTGATAGATTTCTGCTCTTCCATCAGGCTAATAACCGGATGCGGAGTTTCTGCATGCATCTCTGTAGAGTTTGCCTTATCGAGATTGATCACATTACGCGCAAATTCTATTACAGCCATTTGCATACCAAGGCAAATTCCCAGAAATGGAATATTATTTTCGCGTGCATAACGAACTGCTTTTATTTTACCTTCTATACCGCGCTCTCCAAAACCAGGAGCTACTAAAAGCCCATCCATTTTAGAGATTTTCTCATCTATCACCTTTTGCGTAATAAATTCACTATGTATAGGTTCTACTCGTACTCTAACCTCATTATCTGCACCGGCATGAATAAAAGCCTCTAAGATTGACTTATAAGAATCCTGAAGTTCTACATATTTACCTATTAGACCTATACTTACCTCAGCCTTTGGGTTTTTATGTTTTTGCAAAAACTCATTCCATCGGGTTAATTCTGGCTCGCCATCTTCAGATAAATTTAATTTCTGAAGTGTAATGGTATCAAGCCCTTCTTCAAGCATCAAATTAGGCACATCATATATAGTAGATGCATCTATAGATTGTATCACGGCTTCTTTTTTCACATTGCAAAAAAGCGCTAGTTTCTCACGAATATCATCTGTGATCTCGTGCTCTGTACGACACACAAGGATATCTGCTTTTATACCGCTTTCCATGAGCGTTTTCACACTATGTTGAGTAGGTTTTGTTTTTAATTCGCCGGCTGCAGACAGGTAAGGAATTAATGTTAAGTGAATTACTAATGCATTATCATCACCTAATTCCCACTTCAACTGTCGCACTGCCTCAATATAAGGTAAGGACTCAATATCGCCCACAGTACCTCCTATTTCGGTAATTATGATGTCATAATCGCCACTTTTTCCTAAGATCTGTATACGCTCTTTGATCTCGTTTGTAATATGCGGAACGACCTGTACCGTTTTTCCTAAAAATTCACCGCGGCGTTCTTTTTCTATTACGCTTTGGTATATTCTCCCTGTCGTAACATTGTTTGCCTGTGAGGTAGAAACATTTAAGAAACGCTCATAATGACCAAGGTCTAGATCTGTCTCGGCGCCATCATCTGTAACATAACATTCGCCATGCTCGTATGGGTTAAGTGTACCCGGATCAACATTAATATAAGGATCAAGCTTTTGAATAGTAACCCTGTAACCTCTTGCCTGCAAAAGCTTTGCAAGTGAAGCGGCAATGATACCTTTTCCTAATGATGATGAAACTCCTCCCGTAACGAAGATGTACTTTGTGTCTGCCATCTGATTGTAGAATAGATTGTGCCCTGTGATTTACTAGAGCAAGTTTACGGGAGGCAAAGTTAGGGATTAATTAGCGAACCTTTTTAGTCTATCAAAGGTTTATTTCCCTAATCTGCGTTTAGGAGCCGGTGCTTTAAACTCATTTTTAATCTTATAAATTAATCCTTCTAAGCCGTTGATTTTTATTTCATACATCTCCTGCATGAGTAGCCCCAGCTTACCGGGCGGAAATCCTTTTTGTTTAAACCAGGTATAATAATACTCAGGAATCTCGACCAGATAAGAATCTTTGTACTTACCAAAAGGCATTTTATAATGAGCCAGTTCTATTAATTTCTCTTTATCGTACAAGTCTTTCTGTTTTATGCGATTTACTTCCAATTATCATATTCTTTTAATAACTCGGCAATTTTCTTTTCCCAAAAATCTTCTGCAGCGCCGTAAATAGAATGAATTGTTTCTTTATCAAATGCCTGTTGCATCTCTTGCCGGCCTTTCTCAATTTCTCTATAAATATTTTTGATCTCTTTTTGAGAATTAGATGTAAACTCAAAATTTGCCACGCGCATTCTAAGTTTGCGCGCATACAATTCTGAAATATCAAAGTGTACCTGCTCATGCCTTAGAACGCTGGGCGTTGCCAGTTCTGGCTTATACCAAGACAGCGTGGGATAGAAATAGGCCTTAACCTCAGATTCTTCTTTTATCAGATAACCGTTTTTATCTAAGGAATAACTATGGCTAATACCAGAATTTAAGCTTGCCACAAACATACTTTTAGCCTCAGGTGTACCTTTAAAATCTTCCCAGGAAATCTTTTTGTGATCGCTCCAGCTCACCCGCTCAACATCATTTTTCACGAAAGTTGAAACAATTAAAAGTAAAATCAAAAATCGGAACATCAGGTTTTCTGTTTTTTCTTTCGCACAGCAGGAAACAATACATTATTTAAGATAAGCCTGTAACCAGGACTTGTTGGGTGCAAAGCGAGCTCAGTTTTAGGATCGCCCACACGATGCTGGTAATCTTCAGGATCGTGACCGCCATAAAAAGTAAAGAACCCTTTACCTTTAATACCGTGTATATATCTTGCCTCTCCATTGGTTCTGTTCTCTCCCAGCACTAAAACCGTAGCTTTGATCTCTTCAGGATCATAAGAAGTGGTTTGCCCCATAAAACCTTTTACAAGCGCAGTATGATTTTGACATAACATCGTAGGGATAGGATCCCATTTTGCCGAAAAATCTTTTAATGTAAAATAGTCTGTAGTAGGAGGTATACGCCTCTTTGTGGTCATATCTATACTAGAGAACTCATAGCGGTTAGGATCGCGCTCAAGGCGAAAATCTGTAAAAGCAAAAGTCTTATCATAATCTATCTTAGATTGATAATCAGGATCTGAAGCATCACCATCAAACATAGCTTCACAAATATCTACTCCCTCTGCCGCAAGTGCAATATCAAAACTATCTGTCGCGCTACACATAGCAAACATAAAACCCCCGCCTATGACGTAATCTCTTATTTTTAAAGAGACAGCAAGCTTTTCTTGCGATACTTTATCATAACCCAACTCGTGTGCGAGTTTTTCTGCTGCTTGCTTTTCTTCTATATACCAGGCTGTTGCTCTGTAACTACCATAAAATTTGCCATATTGCCCTGTAAAATCTTCATGATGCAAATGCAGCCAATCATATAAAACCAATTGATCTTCAAGTACTTCTTTATCGTAGATGGTTGTATAGGGAATCTCGGCATATTCTAATACCATTGTTACAGCATCATCCCAAGGTACAGAACTGTCTGGAGTGTAGACCGCGATTTTAGGAGCTTTTTCCAGAATTACAGCGTCCTTGTTTTGCGACGGACTACTAATTTCGGTTAGAATAGCTTCTGTTTTTGCATCGCTTAGCACTTCATATGAGACTCCGCGTATGGTACATTCCCGGCGTATTGCTTCTGTATCTGGCAATAAAAAAGAGCCACCGCGATAATTGAGTAGCCATTTTACTTTCTGCTGATTAGCCAGCGTCCAGTATGTAATACCGTAAGCTTTTAGGTGTTCCTTTTGCCCATCTGCATCCATTGGGATGAGCACATAAGAAGCAAAAGACTGCAGACTGCACAGAAGTGCGAAAAAAAACATCCATCTTCCAGATAAAAATCGGCCTGGAAGGAGCATTTTTCGGTTAAAAATTGAAAAAATCGTCATAAGCATAAGTGAATTTACAACGAAACAAACACTATGCCTAGTATATATTTTTAAAAAGGAACTTCATCGTCATCACCTCTTTTAAAACCACCATCGTTCATTGAGCTTCCAAATGCCTGGTCCGGACTGGGGAATTGATCGGGTTTAAATGTATTATCATTGGCAGCTTCATTCATGCGAGACTCAAACTCGTAAGGTGTGCTAAAATCATCCAGGTTATCAAATTTACCCAGATGACCAATAAACTTAAGTCTAATATTCTCAAGACCACCGTTACGGTGTTTTGCAACAATAAATTCTGCCTGCCCTTCAGTTGGGCTGCGCTCCTCATCATCCCACTCGTCTATCTTGTAATATTCTGGTCTGTAGATAAATGACACAATATCTGCATCCTGCTCAATAGCACCAGATTCTCTAAGGTCAGAAAGTAAAGGTCTTTTACTTCCGCCACGCGTTTCTACCGCTCGAGATAACTGCGAAAGTGCAATTACAGGTACATCCAGTTCTTTAGCTAAAGCTTTTAAGTTACGCGAGATCATAGATATCTCTTGTTCCCTGTTTCCGTTTTTCTGGCTTCCACCAGCGGTCATCAACTGCAAATAATCTATCACAATAAGTCTAATACCGTGCTGCGAGGCCAGACGGCGTGCTTTTGCTCTAAGATCAAATATTGAAAGCGACGGCGTATCATCTATAAAAAGAGGAGCTTTCTCAAGTCCTTTCACTTTAACATTCAACTGTTCCCACTCGTGTTTCTCAAGCTTACCGGTACGTAATTTTTCAGATGAAAGTCCGGTTTCTGATGAAATAAGACGTGTAATTAACTGTACCGATGCCATCTCTAGTGAGAAGAAAGCAACAGGAATACCTTGGGTCACGGCAATATTTCGAGCCATCGAGAGCGTTAAAGCCGTTTTACCCATACCGGGACGAGCTGCCACAATAATTAAATCACTAGGCTGCCAACCTGAGGTAAGTTTATCTAAACGATCAAAACCGGAAGGAATACCAGAAAGACCTTCTTTATTAGAAATTTCTTCAATCTTTTTCTTTGCCTGAATTACCAGACTTTGAGCAGTCTCACTGCTTCGTTTTATATTGCCCTGAGTTACCTCATACAACTTGCTTTCGGCATGATCAAGAAGATCAAAAACATCTGTTGTTTCATCGTAGGCCTCTTCTATGATCTCGTTTGAAATCTTGATCAAACTACGCTGAATATACTTCTGCAAAATAATACGAGCATGATACTCAATATGGGCAGAAGAAGATACTTTTTGAGTAAGCTGAATGAGGTAATAATCGCCCCCAGCCTGCTCTAATTTAGTCATTTGGCGTAATTGCTCAGAAACAGTTAATAAGTCAATGGGCTCCCCGTTTTCAAACAAGGTGCGTATCGCGTCGTAAATATGTTTATGCGCATCTTTGTAAAAAACATCAGGGCTCAAGATATCTATAATCTCATCTACACCCTTCTTATCAATCATCATCGCCCCGATAACAACTTGCTCTAAATCAATAGCTTGCGGAGGTATTTTACCCTTCTCAAGCGGTATTACCGAGCCTTGTGAATAATTGTATGAGGTTTGAGGTTGAACTTTTTCCATAAAGGCGAATGTAAAAAAAATGTTAAGGCTTAGGTCAATTTAAAGCCCCCGCGTTATTCACTACAAGTTAACAAATGCCTGTGAATAACTACTTAAAAATGTTTATAACGCAAAAAAAACCGAGGAGTAAAAACCTCGGGATTTTGTTACAAGTGATGTTTAATATGATTAGCCTTTAAAGACTCCCATTTCAGAATATTTTCCCATTCTTTTTTCAACCAAATCTGCTGGTGATAAGTTTTTGAATTCTGAATATGCGGTGGCTATTTCTTTTTTGACGATCTCAAAAGTTTTTTCTCGGTCACTGTGAGCACCACCTAAAGGCTCTTTTACGATATGATCTATTAGCTTCTGCTTTTTCATATCTGTAGCAGTAAGTTTTAGCGCTTCTGCAGCTTGCTCTTTAAACTCCCAGCTGCGCCATAAGATAGATGAACATGATTCTGGTGATATTACAGAATACCAGGTGTTCTCCAGCATCAATACCTTATCTCCTACACCTATACCTAAAGCACCACCACTGGCACCTTCACCTATTATAACAACTATGATTGGCACTTTAAGTCGTGTCATCTCAAGTATATTGCGAGCAATTGCCTCACCCTGCCCTCTTTCTTCTGCTTCAAGACCAGGATAAGCCCCTGGCGTATCTACAAAAGTCACAACAGGCAAGCCAAATTTTTCAGCGCTCTTCATAAGACGTAAAGCCTTACGGTATCCTTCTGGATTTGCCATACCAAAATTACGGTACTGGCGTGTCTTTGTATTATAACCCTTTTGTTGACCAATGAACATATAGCTTTGATCGCCTATCTTACCCAGACCGCCTATCATCGCTTTATCATCTTTAACATTGCGATCACCATGTAGCTCTAAGAAAGTATCACCACATATCGCATTGATATAATCTAAAGTGTAGGGTCTGCTAGGGTGACGAGATAGTTGTACACGCTGCCAAGCTGTAAGATTCTTGTAGATATCCTTTTTAGTCTCTGCAAGTTTCTTTTCTATTTGCTTGCAGGTGTTTGTAACATCTACATCGCTTTCCTGACCAATAATTGTGCATTTGTCGAGCTGTTCTTCAAGCTCTTTTATAGGTTGTTCAAAGTCTAAATATTCCATTTAGGGGAAATTTTTAGTGAGTTGACAAATATACAGGTTTTAAAGGCGTCACTGCAATGCCTTTTTCCTTTTTAATTTGCGTGAATTTTTTAGAATACCATTTAAAATTACAGTAAAAAGTATTAAGAGGGCACCGTAATAAAAACCCTCATTCATCTGTTCTGCATCACCTAAAATCAAGTACGCCAGTATAATGCCATAAACAGGTTCAAGATTTGTAGTAAGCATTATCGTATATGGGCTAAGATGCCGCATTACTTTGACTGAAGCTATGAAAGCATAAGCGGTACAAATACTTGCTAATATTAAAATGTATACCCAGTCCATTACAGGTAATACAAAAAATGAACTGGTAAATCCTGAGGTTACAAGCAGATAAATACTTATAAATCCTGCTCCTGCCAGCAACTCATAGAATGATATTTTTGACGGCGGATTTTCCTTAACGAGTTTTCCGTTTGCCAGAGTGAATAACGCAGCAAGAAAAGCTGAAAATAAAGCCACAAAAATACCTTCAGAAAATCGGGTTTCTACCTCAAAAATCAGGTATAAACCGCAAATAACCAGCACACCAAAAAGCAGCTCGTACCAGATTAATTTTCGTTTATAAAAGATAGGCTCGAGTATAGAAGTAAAAAATGCCCCTGTACTCATCATCGCGAGCGTTATAGAAACGTTAGATATTTTGATCGCACCAAAGAAAGTGAGCCAGTGCATTGCGATCAATACGCCTACTCCCATCATTTTTAGCAACGTAGATGTTTTCGCTTTAAGCGAAATTTTCTTCCATTTTATATAACCAAAAACTACAGCACTTGCAATCAACATGCGATACCACACCAGTGAAACTGCTCCCACGGTTATTAAAGCGCCCAAAACGGCAGTAAAACCCCATATAAAAACTATACCCTGAAAATGCAGGTAACTCTTGAGCTTATCGTTTTGCATTATTTAAAAGGTAGATAGCAAGTATACCAAAAATGAAATTAGGCAGCCACACGGCCACGACGGGAGAAAAATCTGATTGCTCTGAAATTGTACCAAATACCTTATCAAAAAAGATAAAAACGAAAGCGAGCGAAATACCAAATGCCAGGTTTATACCCATACCTCCTCTCCTCTTCATCGCAGAAACGGCTACCGCTATAATAGTAAGAATGTAAGCGCTTACCGGCAGGCTGTAGCGCTTAAAAAGTACGACTTCATAACTGTTTATATATGACGATCCCCGAGCTTTTTCTTTATCTATAAATCTTCTTAGCGCAGGTGTGGTCAATGTTTCGGCAATGTATTTTACCGGAGTAAGATCTTCCATGTCAAAAGTGAAAACCGTATCTAGTTTTCGCTCAGATTCAAGGATATCTGCATCTACACCTACCGTTCTTTTTTTGTAAGCGTTAAGTGTATAAGTGCTGTCTTCAGGATTAAAAACTATGCTGCGAGCCTCAAGCTTATATTGAAGCGTATTATCTTCAAAATGCTCAAGTGTAAAGTCTCTCCCCATATTTGTAGAAGGGTTAAAACTACTCACATAGATGTAGTCGTTATCGTTGATCTGCCTATATACATTTTGCGTTTCGCGATCTTCTTTTCCGTTCTTGAGGTATTGATAGGTGAACTCATTAAAACCCTGACTTGCCGCCGGAGCCAGATATGTACCTAAAATATAAGCACCCACGCATACGATCGTCGCTCCTATCAAGTAAGGTCTTAAAAATCTATAAAAGGAAACCCCGCTACTTAAAAAAGCAATAACCTCTGTATTATTTGCCAGTTTTGACGTAAACCAGATTACCGAAAGAAATAAAAATAAGGGAAAAAGCAGGTTAGCAAAGTATACCGTAAAATTGAGATAATAGACCGCAACTTCTAAAAACGGAACTTCATTTGCCAGGATCTTATCGATCTTTTCAGCTAGGTTCACTGTAATCCCAATAGGTATAAATAGAAGTAACATGGTCACAAATGTGCCCAGATATCGTTTTAAAATATACCAGTCAAGAATTTTCATTTAAAGCCTGTTATCCATTTGTTTGACCATTTTCTCCTTCCAGGAGTAAAAATCGCCATTTAAGATCTGTTTTCTGGCTTCGCGTACCAACCACATATAAAAACCGAGGTTATGAATTGTACCTATCTGCCGGGCCAGCATTTCATTTGCTTTAAAAAGATGGCGCACATATGCTTTGCTGTATTCCTTATCTACCCAAGTAGTACCGTTCTCATCAAGAGGAGAGAAATCATCTTCCCACTTCTTATTTTTAATATTTATAATACCCTGAGAAGTAAATAAAGTACCGTTTCTACCATTTCGCGTAGGCATAACACAGTCAAACATATCTATACCCAACGCAATATTTTCTAAAATATTTATCGGTGTGCCCACACCCATAAGATAGCGTGGCTTGTCTTGAGGTAAGATATTTGTAACGATCTCTGTCATCGCGTACATTTCTTCTGCCGGTTCACCTACAGAGAGACCGCCAATGGCATTGCCTACAGCACCAGCATTTGCGATATATTCAGCAGATTGTATACGTAGATCCTTATAAGTACTACCCTGCACAATTGGGAAAAATGCCTGATCATAACCATATTTTACAGGAATTTTTTCCAAATGATTAATACACCTGTCAAGCCATCTGTGAGTCATATGCATAGATCGTTGTGCATATCTATAATCGCAGGGATATGGGGTACATTCATCAAAAGCCATAATGATGTCTGCGCCTATAGATCGTTGTACTTCCATCACATTTTCAGGAGTGAAAAAATGAAAAGAACCGTCAATATGTGATTTAAATTTTACACCTTCTTCCTTGATCTTTCTATTGGCAGAAAGAGAATAAACCTGATAACCCCCGCTATCTGTAAGTATATTTCTATCCCAGTTCATAAACTTATGAAGACCACCGGCCTTCTCAAGTATCCGGGTTTGCGGGCGTAGATAAAGATGATAGGTGTTGCCAAGAATAATATCTGGATCTATATCTTCTCTAAGTTCCCTTTGATGCATTCCTTTTACTGAACCCACTGTACCCACCGGCATAAAAATGGGAGTTTCTATTTTACCGTGATCTGTAGTTATTGTTCCCGCCCTCGCTTTTGTACTGCTGTCGGCGTGTAAAAGGTCAAATTGCATATGCTGTTTTAGGACGGCAAAGATAAAACTATTTAACAGAAAGCATCTTCATATTAATGCTGTTGCTAATATTTTCAATCTATTAACGATTTTAGGTATAAAACGGCCGATTTTTTTATACAAACCCTAATAAATGAATGACTTTTGATTGTATACGCCTATTAAAAAGGGTATTTTTGGCGTAATAATCTTAATCTAAATATAATGCCGAACAAACAACAATTAGAGGATCTGGTAAGCCAGGTACGCAGGGATATTTTACGTCAGGTACACGCCTGTCAATCTGGTCACCCAGGCGGTTCACTAGGGTGTACAGAATTTTTTGTAGTCTTATATAATGAGATTATGGAAAGAAAAGAAGGATTTGATATGGATGGAATAGGCGAAGACCTTTTCTTTCTTTCTAATGGTCATATATCACCTGTATTTTATAGCGTTCTAGCGAGAGTAGGATATTTTCCTGTAGAAGAACTTAGTACTTTTAGACAAATAGATTCAAGACTTCAGGGTCACCCAACCACTCATGAAGGTTTGCCAGGTATACGAGTAGCTTCTGGCTCTTTAGGACAAGGTATGAGTGTAGCTTTAGGAGCAGCACAAACAAAAAAATTAAACGGTGACAAGCACCTGGTTTATAGTCTTCACGGTGATGGTGAATTACAGGAAGGTCAAAACTGGGAAGCTATTTTATATGCTGCCGGTAACAAAGTAGATAATCTTATTTCAACTATAGATCTCAACGGTCAACAAATTGACGGTAGCACAGAACACGTTTTACCTATGGGTAGCGTTAAAGCTAAGTTTGAAGCTTTTGGCTGGGATGTTCTTGAAGTTGATAAAGGAAACGATATTGACGCGATCACAAATGGTCTAAATGAGGCTAAAAGCCGCACTGGTAAAGGTAAACCAGTATGTATTCTTTTGCATACAGAAATGGGTAATGGCGTAGACTTTATGATGCATACACATGCATGGCACGGTAAAGCGCCAAGCGATGAGCAATTAGAAAATGCATTAGCTCAAAACCCTGAAACCTTAGGAGATTATTAAACCAAATTTCTTACCCTTTAACTGTAAGAAATTTGAAAAGAACAAATTGAAGATATGAAAAAATACACGAGTACAGGAAATATAGATACAAGATCAGGATTTGGTGCAGGAATGGACGAGTTGGGTAAAACCCATGAAAATGTAGTAGCATTATGTGCCGATCTTACTGGTTCATTAAAATTAAATGATTTCGAAAAAAATCACCCCGAACGCTTTTTTCAAACAGGGATTGCAGAAGCTAACATGATTGGTATGGCTGCAGGTATGACCATAGGCGGAAAAGTGCCTTACGCAACCACTTTTGCAAACTTTGCCACAGGTCGTGTTTATGATCAAATACGCCAGAGTGTGGCTTATTCTGGTAAGAATGTAAAAATATGTGCATCTCACGCAGGTTTAACACTGGGTGAAGATGGTGCTACACACCAGATTCTAGAAGATCTTGGTCTTATGAAAATGTTACCGGGAATGACTGTAATAAACACATGTGACTTTAACCAAACCAAAGCTGCAACAATTGCTATTGCCGACTATGAAGGACCGGTTTACCTGCGTTTTGGGAGACCAAAAGTTCCTAACTTCACTCCAGAAGATCAAAAATTTGAGATAGGGAAAGCTATACTTCTTAATGAAGGTACAGATGTTACCATTATCGCAACAGGACATTTGGTTTGGCAAGCATTAGAAGCCGCTGAAGAATTAGAAAAAGAAGGAATAAGCGCCGAGGTGATAAACATTCACACAATTAAGCCACTGGATACTGAAGCTATTTTAAAATCAGTTAAAAAGACCGGTTGTGTGGTTACTTGTGAAGAGCATAATTATTTAGGTGGTCTTGGTGAAAGCGTTGCCGGTGAACTTGCAATGAACTATCCTGCTCCGCTTGAATTTATAGCTACTAAAGATACTTTTGGCGAAAGCGGAGACCCTGCTGACCTTATGGAAAAGTATGGTCTAAATAATAAATCTATACAAAAAGCCGTTAAAAAGGTGCTATCAAGGAAATAAAAAGTAGGGTTTTTACCTATTAAGTTGTCCTATTAGTGAACAGATTAAAAATTTGAGGTCTTGTGACCAATTGATTTTAACCGATTCTAATAGGACATCTTCTTTTTAGAATCATAAAACTTGATGAAATGAAAAAAGCACTTTTAAGTATTCTATTTGTAGCAACCACTTTTGGCTACGCGCAGTCAGACCCGGGTTTTGGTATAAAAGGCGGACTTAATTACAACGGTAATGGAGATGTAACAGATTCTGCAGGAAACGCCCTTGAGCATCCTGACAGAAATGTAGGCTACCATGTGGGTGTATTTGGTCGTGTAGGAGAGAAATTATACTTCCGTCCAGAACTTGTCTACACAAGCATTAGTAGCTCTTATGACAGCGATGATTTTAAAATGCAGAAGTTAGATGCCCCATTACTTGTAGGTCTTGAAGTTATTGGGCCTTTAAGCGTATTTGGTGGCCCTTCTTTGCAATATATACTTGATACAGATTTTGATGGTGTAACTTTAGGAGATGTAGAAGATGACTTTACTGTGGGATTAAATTTTGGTGTAGGAGTTGCTTTAGGAAAGCTGGGGCTTGATCTAAGATATGAAAGAGGTTTTAGCGATAATGAAGCCGAATTTTTAGACTCAAACGGTTTAACATACGAGCGTATAGACACAAGACCAGATCAATTTATATTGAGTTTATCACTTAACTTGTAAATACACAACCTATATAAAATAAAAAAGTCCCGCAAAACGGGACTTTTTTTTATTGCTAGCTTACTATCAAGCTATTTATTCTATTAGCTATTATCTGCATCCAGATAATCTGGCGTCCCATCATTATCTGTATCTGGAAATGTTAAAGAACCATCCTCATTAACTATGATCTCGTCTTTAGTAGCTGTACCATCGCCATCATCATCGGCATCATAATAATTAGGCGTAGTATCACCATCTGTATCATCTGCTACATCTACTAAATACATATTTCCATCCAGATCTTCCATATAAGAAGGGATACCGTCACCATCGTGATCTGTTTGATTCATTCCGTACAGATTAAATCTAAAGATTAGGTTTTTGTATTGTCCTATTGTTGAGGTGCTAGAATTGTAATAAGCAAGACCTGTAGGTATAAAAGCAGCGCCAATACCATAGTCATTATTAAATGTTACCGTTCCATCACCATTTGAGGTGTAGCCTGTTGCACCTTTAAAACTATTAAGTGATTTTGAGAAACCTTCTATAGACGCCGAAAGATCAATCCATAAAGGGTTAACACTAGCATCAAACAAATTCCCTTTTAAAACATCACCTCTATAGGTAACATAAGTTGAATCTGCAAAAGTAGGCTGATCACCTGCGCCTTCACGAGCTACAAGTACATAAAGTTTATAGGCCACATCATACCTATTCAGGGTTTTGGTAATAACCTGATCAATTAAAGGCGTTTTATCTGCATTATCACCACTAATGGTATCAAAAACTATTTGATAGTCAAAATCATCTGTAGGAGTTGCAAACTCTTGGTAATTATAAAAATGAGTCTCAAGATAAGTTGAAATTTCTGCGTCGCTAGTTATCTGTTCCTCAGCACGATCTCTTATTACTTCAGGCTCTACACTGTTATCGTCTTTACTGCAAGAGATAAAACCAAGAACAAGAAGAGCAAGGCATATCGTTTTATTTATCATATTCATCATTATTCATTTAGGTCGCGCAAGATACAATTTTACGCTATTTTTGTTACATCAAAAACGAGCTTAAAAGAAAGAGATTATGCGTGTGGATAAATATTTATGGTGTATCAGATATTTCAAAACAAGATCTATTGCCACAAATGCCACTAAAAAAGGTCATGTAAAAATAAATGGAGACGCTGTTAAGCCATCCCGGGATGTCTATCCTACAGATGAAATTGAGATACGCAAAGATCAGGTAAACTATAAAGTAAAAGTTCTTGACCTTCCCCCCAGTCGTGTGGGAGCAAAGCTTGTAGGCCTGTATTGCGATGATATTACACCTAAAGAAAATCTTGAGAAACTTGACCTTTTAAAATATTCTAAAGACTATTACCGCAAGAAAGGTACCGGGCGTCCTACTAAAAAAGACAGACGTGACCTTGATGATTTTCAGGATACTGATGACTTTTTTGAAAATGACTAAACTAGATCAATTTTATTGGGAGAACAGATATGCTCAGGGAAATACAGGCTGGGATATAGGCTACCCTTCAATACCTTTATCTGAATATATAGATCAGCTTCAGGATAAATCGATCAAAATACTCATTCCCGGTGCGGGTAACGGCTATGAACCTATCTACTTATATAAACACGGGTTTAGCAATATAAATGTGCTAGATCTTGCTAAAAAACCGCTTAAACACATTAAAAATCAGATTCCAGAATTTCCGCAGGAGCGATTAATAAAAACTGATTTTTTTGAACATATAGGGAAGTACGATCTTATTCTTGAACAAACATTCTTTTGCGCCCTTCCTCCTGAAATGCGAACCGCTTACGCGAAAAAAATGCATTCTATTTTGAATCCTGAGGGTAAAATTGCCGGAGTTTTATTTGATTTTCCCCTTACCGAAAAAGGGCCGCCTTTTGGCGGAAGCCTCAATGAATACAGAGAATTATTTACGCCGTTGTTTAATATCAGGAAATTAGAACCTTGTTATAACTCAATAAAACCGAGAGCGGGTAGCGAACTCTTTTTTATATTTGAAAAATTGAACACCAAGCTTTAAACACTACATAATGGCCGTACAGACAATTCTTACTCATGCCGATATTCAAAATAAAATAAGACGTATTGCCTATCAAATATACGAGTGCAATGTTGATGAGACCGAAGTGATTCTTGCCGGCATCTCTAAGAACGGTTATGTTTTTGCGCAGCGCTTAAAAGAAATATTAGAACATATCTCTGAAATTAAATGTACGCTTTGTGAGGTCACGATGAATAAAGACAATCCGCTGGGCACGGTAAAGACTTCTCTGGAATCAAGTGCATACAGCAACAAATCTGTCGTGCTTATAGACGATGTTTTAAATAGCGGCACATCATTAATCTATGGTGTTAAGTATTTTCTTGAAGTGCCACTTAAACAGTTTAAAACCGCAGTTCTGGTAAACAGAAATCATAAAAAATACCCGGTAAAAGCAGATTTTAAAGGTATCTCGCTGAGCACCTCTTTACATGAAAGAGTAAAAGTGCGTTTTAAACCAGATAAAGACAGCGCTGTTTTAGAATAATTTCGCCTCGAGCTCATCTACAAGCTCTGCTTCAGATTTACCTGCCGCAAATAGCTTAAAATCGGCCTGATTATAGTAAAAACCGCGTTCAAAAAGGTGTTTTCTTATATATTCTTCCATCTTCTCTTTAGTATCCTGGTGCGCTAACAGCGGCCTATGCAAACGAGCTTCCCAAAGTCTGCCGGTAAGCTCTTCTACCGGCACATTGATGTAAACGCTACTCCCAAGTGCATTTTTTATAAGTTCCATATTTATGCCATAGCAAGGTGTGCCTCCCCCCAGACTTATAATTGTATCATCAAAACCAGATAAAACATTTTTGAGATGAATTGATTCTATCTTTCTAAAATATATCTCACCTTTATTTTTAAAAATCTCTGCGACGGTCATTTTTTCTTCCCCTTCAATATAGCTGTCAAAATCAAGAAAATTATAGTTGATTTTTTCAGCCAGCATTTTACCAAGGGTGGATTTACCACTTCCCATATACCCCATTAAAAAAATTGTCATGCGCTTTATTTATTGATTTTCAGTGAAATAAATTCTTGTAAAAAAAAGTATTCAAATTTATCAAAAAACCTTTTGAATTATCAATTAAATGGCTGTATATTTGCACCCGCATTCAGGGAAAAGATCTGGTAGCTCAGTTGGTAGAGCATCTCCCTTTTAAGGAGAG